>Ga0247840_10008208_pt1 | contig 14127 bp, 13 predicted proteins | sample LaCruzMarch2015__FD_192404 | JGI IMG/M metagenome (GOLD analysis project Ga0247840, IMG submission 192404) | Freshwater microbial communities from meromictic Lake La Cruz, Castile-La Mancha, Spain - LaCruzMarch2015_17m | ecosystem: Environmental > Aquatic > Freshwater > Lake | place: Spain...
ATGTCTATTCTTTCTTCATGAGTTCCATCACTTACACGGAAGCGCGGGAAAATCTGGCCACTGTCTGGGACCGGACTGTGGCGACGCGCGAGCCTGTTGTCATTTCGCGCCGGGGTTCAGAATCCGTTGTGATGCTGCCGGTCGACGAATGGGAAGGCCTTGTGGAAACGGCGCACCTGTTGAGGTCGCCAGCCAATGCCAAACGCCTGCTGGCCGCGCTCCTGCGATTGGAGACCGGCGAAGGTGAAGCCCTGACGCCGGACGAACTGCGCTCCCGTTTTCACATGAAATGAACGAGCTGGTCTTCGACCGCGATTTTCTTGATGATCTTGCCTGGTGGGTCGCGCGGGATCGTAAGACGGCACTGAAAATCTTTGAGCTCATCGAGGCGATCCGACGGGATGCATGCTCCGGTTTGGGAAAGCCCGAACCCCTCAAACACTTGGGTGGCGGCACCTGGTCCCGCCGGATCACCCAGGAACACAGGCTGGTCTATCGGGTTGTTGGCAGCCGCCTCCTCTTCGCCCAAGCACGATATCACTACTGATTGCTTCAGCTTTCCGCTTTCACGCTTCAAGTTTCCTTTCCGTCTTCGCCGCCTATTGGCATAAGCACACAAAAATGGAAAATCCTGACATCCGCTGGAAGCAGCGACTGGGCAATTACCTCCGGGCTCTGAATCAGCTTTCCGAAGCCGTGGAAACATCCCGCCAGAGGAGGCTGACGACTTTGGAACAGCAGGGGCTGATCAAAGCCTTCGAGTTCACGCATGAGCTGGCATGGAATGTCATGAAGGACTATTTCGAATACCAAGGCAGCACGGGAATTACCGGATCGAGGGACGCGATCCGGGAGGCATATCGCAGGGGCCTTGTGAGCGACGGAGAAGCCTGGATGGCTACAATCGGCAGCCGCAACCTGTCCGCACATACTTATGATGAGGAAACGGCAAACGGGCTCGCGGAAACGATCGCCAGCCGATACGTCGTGCTGTTCAAGGATCTTGGAGAGAAAATGAAGGAGCTTTCCCGTGCAGACGACCGTTGATTTCACAGCAAAGAAAATCGGGCTTTCCGATGCTGCTGTCTCAGCGATCTGCGGAGTGTTTGCCGACTATCCTGCGATCCGCAGGGTTTTGCTTTACGGTTCCCGGGCCAAGGGCTCCTACCGCACGGGGTCAGATATTGATCTGACTATTGATGGGACGGGAGTAACGGAGAACGACCGCCTCGAGATGGAATCCCGCCTGGATGATCTCCTGCTGCCCAACAAGATCGACCTTTCCCTCGTGTCATTCATCAAAAACCCCAGCCTCCTGGATCACATCCAGCGCGTTGGGATCGTCATCTATGAAACCTCCCAAGCTCTCCCAACAGGCTCTGCTCAGTAATTGCTGAACACTGACGACTGTGCCCCCCATTCAGGTTTCACGTTTTAGCCTTCAAGTTTGCCTTCTTCGCTTCCCGCTCATGTCGCCCTTCGGGCTGCCTGCGGCAGGCTACCCGGACCGCCCCCGGAGGTCACGTGTTCAGGTTTCACGCTTCAAGTCTCAGCTTTCCCGTTTCAAGTTTCCTATTCCACCCATGTCCTCTCACCAATTGAAAGCGGAAGAGATTCAGAACGATCTAATCCGGAAAATGTCTCCGGCGAGGCGGCTCGAAACCGCCTTGTCTCTTTACAAAACGGCTTGGGAAATCAAAAAATGCGGCCTGAGGTCCTTGCATCCCGATTGGACCGAAACCGCTTTGGAGGCCAGAACAAGAAGGGTTTTTGTGACGGGCTATGCAGGAGATTAATCTTATCCTCGCGAAACTTGATATGAAACAGTGGACGACGGTCATTACCGCCCGCGCGAACATCCTCCACATCCCGTTCCGTGAAATTTGGGAATACCGGGAGCTCGTGATGCGGCTCGTGCACCGCGACTTCGTGTCGCGCTACAAGCAGACGGTTTTGGGTTCCGCCTGGTATGTGATCCAGCCGCTCTTCACGAGCATGATGTTCACGCTCGTTTTTAGCCGGATCGCAAAAATCTCAACCGGAGAAATCCCGCCGATGCTCTTCTTCATGGCCGGGACTGTCTGCTGGGGGTATTTTCAGTCCTGCGTCACCAACACGGCCACGACATTCAGCTCGAATGCCGGGCTTTTCGATAAAGTTTACTTCCCCCGCCTGGTTGTCCCGATCTCCCAGCTCATCGTCAATCTGATCGGTTTCGGGATGCAGATGGGCATGTTCCTGATCTTCTACGCGTATTATTACTGGCAGGGAGCGCCGATCGGAATGGGATGGCGCATCATCGTCCTCCCGGTCCTGCTGTTTCAGATGGCGGCTCTGGGGCTCGGGGTCGGGTGCATGGTTTCCGCGGTCACCACCCGATTCCGCGACCTGCAGATCATGCTCGGCTTCTTCATGCAGCTTTGGATGTATGCCAGTTGCGTCGTTTACCCGTTGAGCCTCGTGCCGGAAAATTGGAGGTGGATCTACTCGCTCAACCCGATGGTCTTCGTCATCGAGGCGTTCCGGTTCGCCTTTATGGGACAGGGGACCGTTTACCTCATCCAGCTGGTCATCAGCTTGGCGGTCGGCATCGTCGTCGTCTTTCTAGGCCTGATCCTTTTTAACAAAATGGAACGCACCTGCGTGGACCTGGTCTGAGAAGAGAAGCCGGTTCTTTAGCCACAAAAAGGCACAAGGAGTCACAAAAAAATCCTCGGCCGATCCGATTCAATATTTTTGCGCATTTTCGTGCCTCTTCGTGGCCAATTCCTCACTCTCTTCCATGTCCGACATCGTCATAAAGGTCGAAAATCTCTCGAAGAAATACCGGCTGGGGGTCATCAACCGCCGCATGCTCGTGGATCAGATCGAGAGCTGGGTTAGCCGAAAAATCGGGCGCCCCGACCCCCACGCGTCGGTCTTCGAGCAAGCCACCGACCGGATGCCGACGCCCTACGATTTCTGGGCGCTGCATGATGTGAGCTTTGAAGTCCGGCGGGGAGACATCGTGGGCATCATGGGCAGGAACGGCTCCGGAAAATCCACCCTTCTCAAGCTCCTCTCGCGGATCACGGCGCCGACCAGCGGCTGCGCGTATCTCAAAGGCCGCGTCGCCAGCCTTCTGGAGGTGGGAACCGGGTTTAATTACGAGCTGACCGGCAGAGAAAACGTCTATCTGAACGGAAGCATTCTCGGCCTCAAGCAAAAGGAGATCGACGACCGCTACAAGAGGATTCTTGATTTCGCGGAAATCCCGGACTTCATGGACACCCCGGTAAAACGCTATTCCAGCGGCATGCGGGTGCGGCTGGCATTTTCTGTTGCGGCCCACTTGGATCCTGAAATCATGATCCTCGACGAGGTGCTTGCCGTCGGCGATGCCAAGTTCCAGGAGAAATGCCTGAACCGGATCACGGAGATCAAAGATTCCGGGGTGACCGTGCTCTTCGTCAGCCACTCCGCTCAAAGCGTCATGGACCTGTGCACGCGGGGCATCGTCCTCGACGAAGGGCGCATCATCGGGGATGGGACGGCCAAGGAAGCCAGCGAGAGCTACATGGCATCCCTGCATCTCCAGCGGCAGCATCCGGCAATGGTCGGAATCCCCGACAGCCGGGTCGGCCGCCAGGCCGGCGCGATCGGCCAATACCTTTGCGATCAACTTCCCGCAGGCCGCCTCGTCTTCAACGCGCCCGTGGAAACCCCCGATGGCATCCGCGTCGTCGATGTCGGATGGATTTCCAATTCCCGCATGCAGACCATGCGCACCGAGCCGACGTGGAGCGCCGCACCGGATGTCAGCGTGAGCATCATCTCCATGGCGAAGTCCCCACAGCAGGCCGAAAACGACAACCACTTCCTCCTGAGAGCCGGCGCCGCAGAGGCGTGGATCGTGTCGCCCAACGGAGCGTTCATCCGGCACAAAGAAAACGACAAAAGGTTTTTGCTCGCGGACGTGCCAGGCCGATTTGAAGACTGAACTTTCCCTCCGCAATGGAAGCAATTCCTTTCTGGTCAAATGCCAAATTAATAGTTGACTTAGTCGTGACTTAGTTTATATATTCGATGACAGTTACAGTTCACGAAGCAAAAACCCGTCTGTCGCGGATACTTCATGCTGTGGAGACCGGGGAGGAAGTTCTGGTCTGCCGGGGAAAGCAGCTTGTCGCAAAGATTGTTCCGGCAAACGTGGGGACAAAGAAAAACCCGCCCGTGGGCGTTCCGACCTCGGCGGGATTTGAGATTCCTGCGGACGCTTTCGCTCCCCTGAGCGAACAGGAGTTAAAGGAGTGGGGCCTGTGAGCGGGTAATCTAACCATCATCAGTCCGGACGAGCCCTTTAAGACGTATGGCTGCAAAACCATTTGGTGAACGCTCGGCTCTGTAATCGCTGAACACTGACGACTGCGCCCCCCATTCAAGTTTCACACTTCAGCTTTCAAGTTTGACTCCTTCTCTTACCCCCCATTCTATGCGCTCCGAAGCAGACAAAAATAAAGTGCTGGAATTTATCTCCGCGCTTGGCGGGCGTGTGCGCGGTCCAGGGAAGATCTACCTCACCGGCGGCGCGACAGCGCTCCTGCAAGGATGGAGAGACATGACGGTGGACATCGATATCAAGTCCGACCCCGAACCGCCCGGGCTCTTCGAGGCCATCGCTGATTTGAAAGAGGAATTGGACGTCAATCTCGAACTGGCAAGCCCGGATCAGTTTATCCCCGAATTGCCGGGCTGGCGTGAGCGCAGCGAATTCATCGGCAGGTTCGGCCATCTCGACTTCTATCATTACGATTTTTTTGCGCAGGCCCTGTCAAAGCTGGAACGCGGACATGCCAGGGACCTGTTGGATGTCGGCGCCATGCTTGAGCGCGGACTGATCACAGGGAATCAGCTCCAGGCGCTTTTCCAGGAAATCCGCCCGGCTCTCATCAGGTATCCCGCGATTGATATTCCTGGCTTTGCCGAGGCCGTCGAAAAATTCTGCCGTGAGAACTGATTCGACCATGTGCGGGAAGGTTGATCTCCGGGGGCTTCCGGGGGCTGCAATCGTCCGCGCAGGAATCCGCGACCTGATGGATGGCCGCATGTCCGTCGGATCCTGCCTCGCCGCGATCGCTCTTCCCAGATTGTGGGCCGCCGGGCTTGTTCCCCGGGATTTTCAGCATGCGATTCCGCACGGCGAACTCACGCTCTACCGCCTCCTGCGGCAGGAAAAAGGAAATGCCTACGCCCGATACAGCGCGCTCATTCGCGAACTGGTCAGCTTTGAACACGCTCTTGCCACCCGGATTCGTAAGGCCGTCCACTAATAAACCCATCCTCATAGATCATGTCCATGCTTGTAACTGGTGCCGCCGGCTTCATCGGTTCCCACGTCGCTCTGAAGCTCCTGGAACGCGGCGAGCATGTTGTTGGGTTTGACAACCTGAATGACTATTACGACGTCGCGCTCAAGAGGGCGCGCCTGGAACGCCTGGCAGAAAATTCGCATTTCCGGTTCATGCAGGGCGATGTCGCTGATATTACTGCAACAGCCCGTCTTTTTGATGGCGAGAACATCACCCGAGTCGTCCATTTGGCCGCACAGGCAGGCGTGCGATATTCGCTCACAAATCCCCACGCCTACATCCAGTCAAACCTCGTGGGCTTCACGAATATTCTTGAAGGGTGTCGTCATCGGAAAGTGGAGCACCTGGTTTATGCGAGCAGCTCCAGCGTTTATGGAGGCAACCAAAAGCTTCCCTTTTCCGAACACGACAGCGTGGACCACCCGGTGAGCCTCTATGCCGCGACGAAAAAGGCGAACGAGCTCATGGCGCATACCTACAGCCACCTGTTTCGTTTGCCGACGACGGGACTTCGTTTCTTTACCGTTTACGGTCCTTGGGGACGCCCGGACATGGCGCTTTTTCTATTTACAAAAGCGATCCTTGAAGGGCGGACGATCGAGGTCTTTAACAACGGGAAAATGAGGCGGGACTTTACTTACATCGATGATATCGTGGAGGGGGTCGTCCGGGTTCTGGACCGGCCGGCCGAACCGGACCCTTCCTTCGATCCTATGGCGCCAGACCCCGCGCGCAGCAACGCACCCTATCGGGTATTTAATATCGGCAACAATCAACCGGTCGAGCTCATGGCCTATATTGAGGCGCTCGAGACCTGCCTCGGCCAAACCGCAATAAAAAACTTTCTCCCTCTGCAGCCGGGGGATGTGCCCGCAACGGAAGCCGATGCGTCAGAACTCGAAGCCGCGACAGGCTTTGCTCCCTGCACGCCGGTTTCCGAAGGGATCAAACGTTTTGTCGAATGGTACCGCGCTTACTACGCACCCTGACCAGAATGGCGCTAAGTTAAGCGCCGTGGAGCAGGCGTCCCGCCTGCTATTCTCTCTACAACGCAGGCAGCCGGGACGGCCGCCCCACATCCCGGAACGTCCTTAGCTTAGCACCATCCCACCCTGACCACATCCCATGTCTGAATTAGATAAAATCGCCATCATTGGGCTCGGCTATGTCGGCCTGCCACTCGCCGTGGAATTCGGGAAAAAACGTCCCGTTGTAGGGTTCGACATCAACCCGGCCCGCATAGCTGAACTGCTTGAGGGGAATGACCGCACCCTCGAAGTCGCTTCAGAAGAACTGGCCTCAGTCCCCAATCTTTCGTGTTCTTCGGATCCCGCAGACCTCCTCGCCTGCCGGATTTTCATCGTTACCGTCCCGACGCCGATTGATCAGCATAAGCGGCCGGACCTTCGCCCTCTCCTGGGCGCGAGCCACACGGTTGGCGGAGCGCTGAAGCCTGGCGATCTTGTGATCTACGAGTCGACGGTTTATCCTGGGTGCACGGAGGAGGATTGCGTTCCCGTGCTTGAGCGGGTTTCCGGGTTGCGCGTTAATGTCGACTTTTCCGTGGGGTATAGCCCGGAGCGCATCAACCCTGGAGACAAAAACCACAGGCTCACAACGATCAAGAAGGTAACCTCCGGCTCGAATCCCGATGCTGCCGCCCGGGTGGACTCTCTCTACGCCGAGATCATTAAGGCAGGCACTCACGCTGCGCCGAGCATCCGTGTTGCGGAAGCTGCAAAAGTGATCGAAAACACACAGCGCGATGTCAACATCGCCCTCGTGAACGAGCTGGCAATTATCTTCAACCGCCTGGGGATCGATACCCAGGCCGTGCTGGAAGCGGCTGGAACAAAATGGAACTTTCTTCCCTTCCGCCCGGGCTTGGTGGGCGGCCACTGTATTGGCGTTGACCCATATTATCTGACCCACAAGGCGCAGGAGATCGGATACCATCCGGAAATCATCCTGGCCGGACGTCGCCTCAACGATAGCATGGGCGCATATGTCGTGTCGCAGCTTGTTAAGGCCATGACAAAAAAGCGCATCCATGTGCATGGGGCGAGAGTTCTGGTCCTGGGATTTACTTTTAAAGAAAACTGCCCGGACATCCGGAACACGAGGATCATCGACATCGTCCGAGAGCTCGAGGAGTATAACGCAACGGTCGATGTGTTCGATCCGTGGGTTGATGCCCGGGACGCAGAAAGGGAATGCAGGATCAATCTTGTCTCACGGCCGAGCGAAGGCTGCTACGATGGAATCATCTTGGCCGTGGCTCACAATGAGTTTCGCGCAATGAACGTTGAAGGCCTTCGCGCCTTCGGGAAAGAGCCGAGCGTCCTCTACGATCTTAAGCAGGTTTTTCCCTCCGAGCTCGTGGACGTCCGGCTGTAGGCCCGAATGCCACAAAGTTAAGCCCCGAAGGGGCAACATCCAACAGCCCAGGGCAAGCGTCCGCGCCGCCCTGGGCTTTGAAAAATGAGGAGCCCTGCCCTGAATGGGCAGCATCCCAAAACGCATTAACTTAGTGCCATTCGGATGTATTCCCCGTTTTGTCGGCAGATCCTTTCAACGGAATCATCGGCCGTGTGCGGCCATAGGCGCAAAATCCTTCCTGTTATCCCCCGCTTGATCGCGTGACTCCCGTGTCGAAATAATGGTTCAGCTTCTTAGACAAATCCTCTCCTTGCTGAATAGGAGCGAGCGCAGGCAGGCCGCCTGGCTGCTCGTGCTGATGCTCGTAGGCATGGTCCTTGAGACGCTCGGAGTCGGCCTGGCGATTCCGGTCGCCACCATTTTAATGCAGGAAAATGGCGGTGCGCAAAATCAGACGATAACGAGGCTGCTGCAGTATTTCGGGAATCCGCCGCAGACGACTGTTATTTGCTGGGGAATGCTGGTGCTCGTAGTGGCTTTCATCGGCAAAAATATCTATCTGGCCTTCCTCATGTGGAAGCAGGGAAAATTTAATTACAGGGTCCAAAATCATCTTTCTCAGCAACTCTTCGCCTCCTATCTGGCGGCGCCGTATGCTTTTCATCTCCGCCGAAACTCTGCGCAGCTCATCACAAACACGACAACCGAGGTCTTCCTTTTCAGCACGGCCTTCATTGCACTCACCGTTTTGTTGACTGAAGGATTGGTCGTTGTTGGGGTTGGGGCGCTTTTGGTCTATGTCCAACCGGTTGGGGCCATCGTTAATATGATTTGCTTGGGAGGGGCCTCGTTAGCCTTTTTTCACTTTACAAAAACGAAGAGCGCTCGTTGGGGAGCTCTGCGCCAGAAACATGATGGTCTCCGGGTGCAGTATCTCCAGCAAGGGCTTGGCAGCGCAAAAGACATCAAATTGCTCGGTCGCGAAAAAGTGTTTTTTGAGCTCTTCCGCCACCAGGACTTTCAAAGCGCGGAGATGAGCAGGAAGCAGGCCACCGTGCAGCAGTTGCCGAGATTCTGGCTGGAAATCCTGTCCGTGACGGCCTTGGCAACGATCGTGCTGACGATGGTTTTGCAGGGCAAATCCCCCGCGCAGATCCTCCCGACGATCGGGCTTTTTGCGGCGGCGGCCTTTCGCCTCATGCCTTCACTCAACCGGCTTCTTTACGCCGTTCAAATTATTAAATTTAGCCAGGCTGGGATCAATACTCTCCACGCTGAGTTCCAGATGCCATCGGATTTTGGAGCTCCGGGGAATCCGGCGCTTTCGAGGACGGAATTCCAATCGCAAATCCGTTTGGAAAATCTTAGTTTTTCCTACGATGGCGCGGCCGGACATGCCGTTCGGGGGATATCTCTTGCCATAAATAAAGGCGAGCTTGTCGGGTTTACGGGAACCAGCGGCTCGGGGAAAAGCACGCTCATCGATATTATTCTCGGCCTCCTCACTCCGACGGGCGGCCGTGTTCTTGTGGACGGCCGGGATATCCAAAGCGACCTGCGAGCGTGGCAGGATCAGATCGGCTACGTTCCGCAGTCTATTTATCTCACGGATGATTCCCTGCGCCGCAACATTGCGTTCGGGCTGCCGCCCGAACAAATCGACGACGTTGCGGTGGATCGAGCGATCAAGGCGTCACAGCTTGATTCCTTGATCGCCGGTCTGCCGGAAGGGGCCGAAACCCTCGTTGGCGAGCGCGGCATCCGGCTTTCCGGCGGACAACGCCAGCGCATCGGGATCGCCCGCGCTCTCTATCACGACCCCTCCGTGCTCGTATTGGACGAGGCCACAAGCGCTTTGGACGGAGATACGGAGAAATGCGTCATGGAGGCGGTGAATTCCCTGCACGGCCGGAAGACGATCCTGATCATAGCCCACCGCCTGTCCACAGTGAAAAACTGCGATAGAATCTTCCGCTTGGAAGATGGGGCGCTCGCTGCGGAGGGACCCCCCGACGTCATGCTCACGGCAGGCGGCTCTTTGCAAACAACCTAACCAACCCCCGTCCGTTTCCATGTTTAACAACAAAACAATTCTTATCACCGGGGGCACCGGCTCCTTCGGCCACACCTTCGTGCCGATGACCCTGGAAAAATACAACCCGCGCCGGCTCGTCATCTTCTCGCGCGACGAGATGAAGCAGTGGGAGATGGCAAAGATTTACGGCGGCGACGACCGGGTCCGGTTCTTCATCGGGGACATCCGGGACAAGGACCGCCTGATCCGGGCGCTCGACGGCATCGAATACGTCGTCCACGCCGCAGCGACCAAGATCGTCCCGACCGCCGAATACAACCCGTTCGAATGCGTGAAGACGAACGTGATCGGAGCCATGAACCTGATCGACGCCTGCATCGATCAGGGCGTAAAGCGGGTGGTCGCTCTCTCGACCGACAAGGCCAGCAGCCCGGCCAACCTCTACGGGGCGACCAAGCTGACATCCGACAAGCTGTTCATCGCCGGCAATTCCTACAGCGGAAACCATGACACCCGGTTCGGCGTCGTGCGCTACGGGAACGTCATGGGCTCACGCGGCTCGGTGATCCCGTTTTTTTTGAGTCTGGCGGCCAAAGGCCGGCTCCCGATCACCGACGAACGCATGACGCGCTTCATGATCACCCTTGAGCAGGGGGTGGAGCTCGTTTGGCACGCGTTCCAGGACGTGGTCGGGGGGGAAATCTATGTAAAAAAGATCCCCTCGATCAAGCTGACCGACATCGCGAAGGCGGTGGCTCCGGAGGCAATCCTGGAAGCCGTGGGAATCCGTCCGGGAGAAAAGCTCCACGAGCAGATGATCAGCAGCGAGGACGCGCCCTACACGTACGAATACCCGGAGCACTTCAAGATCCTGCCCGCGATCCACTGCTGGTGCGACGACCCGGCCAGGATCAAGGACGGGCGGAAGACGAGCCCGGATTTCACCTACTGCTCGGACAACAACACCGAGTGGATGGCGATCGAAACCCTGCGGGAGTGGATCGCCACGAACAGCGCAAAAATCGGTAGAATTTAGTGATCCCCTACGGACGCCAGAGCATCGACCAGTCGGACATCGACGCCGTCGTCGTCACGTTGCGCTCCGACCATCTCACCCAGGGCCCTGCGGTTCCGGCTTTTGAGGCGGCGGTCGCCGGGCATTGCGGCGTCGCTCATGCGGTGGCGGTCAACAGCGCCACGAGCGCACTCCATCTGGCCTGCCTCGCGCTCGGCGTTGGGGAGGGGGACATCGTCTGGACATCGCCGATCACATTCGTCGCCAGCGCCAACTGCGCGCTCTACTGCGGGGCCTCGGTGGATTTCGTGGATATCGCCCCGTCGACCTACAATCTCAGCGCGGCAGCGCTGGAACGAAAGCTCGACGGAGCAGAAAAGCTGGGCCGCCTTCCGAAGGTGGTGATCCCGGTCCACATGTGCGGGCAATCCTGCGACATGGCTGCGATTCACGCGCTCGGGCGCAGGTATGGGTTCCGGATCATCGAGGACGCCTCCCATGCCATCGGCGGAAAATATCAGGCGATGCCGGTCGGTCGGTGCAAGTTCAGCGACATCACTGTTTTCAGTTTTCACCCGGTAAAAATCATCACGACCGGCGAGGGAGGAATGGGGGTCACGAACGATGCCGGCCTCGCGGATACCATGAGGAGGCTTCGGAGCCACGGGATCACGCGCGAGGCGGACGAGATGACGCACCCGCCCGACGGGCCATGGTATTACCAGCAGCTTGACCTCGGGTTCAACTACCGGATGACCGACATTCAGGCGGCCCTGGGAACAAGCCAGATGGAGAAACTGGAGGAATTTGTTTCCGCCAGGATCTCCCTTGCCCGCCGCTACGACACGCTGTTGTCGGAACTTCCGCTTTTGGTTCCCCGGCAGCATCCGGATGCCCTTTCCGCATGGCATCTCTATGTGATCCGGCTCGACCTTGCCGCATGCAAGGACAGCCATGCCGGGATATTCCAAAAACTGCGTGAGGCCGGGATCGGCGTGAATCTCCACTATATTCCAGTTTACCTCCAGCCCTACTACCAGAGATTGGGATTTCACCAAGGTCATTGTCCCGAGGCCGAGCGCTACTACGCTGAGGCGGTCAGCCTCCCAATGTATTCGGGATTAACTGAGGCTCAGCAGGACAAGGTTGTGGACACATTGCAGCGCGTTTGTCGATAGAGACAAGGAGGATAGCGGCCTGACACCGCTCGCAGCATGCGTGCGCCATGCACTTTCTTTTCCCGGGATCAGCCGGGTCGTTGTCGGCGTTGACAGCCTGCGGCACCTGGAGGAAATCTGCGGAGCAGCACGCGGGGATGCTCCGGAAATTCCCTCCTCCCTTCGCACAAATGACATCGATTTGCTGAACCCATCCCGCTGGTCCAACCTATGAAAATTGTCGCAATCGTTCAGGCCCGCATGGGCTCGACCCGCCTTCCGAACAAGGTCATGAGGCTCATCGGTGGCAAACCGATGATCGAAGTCCTTCTGTCCCGCCTGTCCCGCGCGGAGGAAGTCACCGCCATCCTCGTTGCCACATCGGAGAATCCGCGCAATCTGCCTCTGGTGGATCATGTGCGCGCCCTCGGCCATCAGTGCTTCCTGGGCAGTGAAAACGATGTTTTGGACCGATATTTCCAAGCCGCCAAATCGGTCTGCGCCGATGTCGTCATCCGGATCACCGGCGACTGCCCGTTGATCGACCCCGGACTGGTTGATGAATTTATCCGCCAATTCAAATTGTCCGGAGCGGACTATTTCAGCAATGTCACTCCTCCGACATTTCCAGATGGCTTAGACATCGAGGTTTTTACCTTCGCCGCATTAGAGCGCGCCGCAAGCGAAGCCCATCGTGCGGTCGACCGCGAGCACGTCACTTCCTATTTCCGTGAGTCGGGCTTTTTTCGCCAGGGGTCAATCAATAATCAGGAAGATCTCTCCGCCCTGCGCTGGACCGTGGATGAAGCTGCGGATTTCGAGGTGGTTGAGAGGATCTTCGCACACTTTGCTCCGGACATCCATTTTTCTTGGCAGAGCGTGCTTGCCTTTCAGCAACTAAACCCGGAATTGTTTAAAATGAACAACGCCAGCACCCGCAATGACTGCCAATTTCTCGGGACCGGCCAAAAGCTCTGGAAGCGGGCGAAACAGGTTATTCCCGGCGGGAATATGCTGCTCTCAAAACGGTCGGAAATGTTTCTGCCCGATCAATGGCCGGCCTACTTCAGCAAGTCCAAGGGGTGCAAGGTATGGGATCTCGATGGCAGGGAATATATCGACATGTCCATCATGGGCATTGGCACGAATATCCTCGGGTACGGTCATCCGGAAGTGGACGATGCTGTGATGCAGACGATCCGGGCCGGGAACATGTCCACCCTGAACTGCCCGGAGGAGGTCTATCTGGCTGAAAAACTTGTGGAGCTGCATCCGTGGGCCGATATGGTTCGCTTCGCCCGGTCTGGCGGAGAGGCCAACGCGATCGCCATTCGCATCGCCCGCGCCGCGACCGGCAAGGACAAGGTCGCCATCTGCGGCTACCACGGCTGGCACGACTGGTATCTCTCGGCAAACCTTGGTGACGACAAGAGTTTGGATGGTCACCTGCTGCCAGGGCTCGAACCCAATGGCGTTCCCCGCAACCTTCGCGGAACGGTCTTCCCATTCAGCTACAACAATTTCACGGAGCTCGAAGCTCTGGTGAACGCCAACGACATCGGCGTCATTAAGATGGAAGTCGTCCGTAACAAGGGTCCCGAGGACAACTTCCTGCACAAGGTCCGCCAGCTTGCGACGGACCGCGGCATCGTGTTGATCTTCGACGAATGCACGTCCGGCTTTCGGGAAACCTTCGGCGGCCTGCACAAAAAATTTGGCGTCGAGCCGGACATGGCGATCTTTGGCAAGGCGCTCGGCAACGGCTACGCGATCACCGCGACGATCGGAAAGCGCGCGATCATGGAAGCCGCCCAGACCACATTCATCTCGAGCACCTTCTGGACCGAGCGGATCGGCCCCGCCGCAGCACTCAAAACCCTCGAGGTGATGGAACGCGAAAAATCCTGGGAAACCATCACCCGGACCGGACTGGAAATCCGCGCGAAATGGCAGGGCCTCGCGGACAAGCACGGGCTGGCGCTGGAACACTGGGGCCTCCCGGCACTCGCCGGGTTCACCATCAAGAGCCAGTGGTCACTGGCTTACAAAACGCTGATCACGCAGGAAATGCTGGAGCAGGGCATCCTCGCGGGAAACAGCGTGTATGTCTGCACGGACCATACGCCGGATGTCGTGGCCCGCTACTTCGAGGTGCTGGATCCCGTGTTCGCCCTCATCCGCGAATGCGAGGAC
>Ga0247840_10008212_pt1 | contig 14123 bp, 12 predicted proteins | sample LaCruzMarch2015__FD_192404 | JGI IMG/M metagenome (GOLD analysis project Ga0247840, IMG submission 192404) | Freshwater microbial communities from meromictic Lake La Cruz, Castile-La Mancha, Spain - LaCruzMarch2015_17m | ecosystem: Environmental > Aquatic > Freshwater > Lake | place: Spain...
GCGACAGCACCTTCGTTCACAGCGGACTGACCGGGCTGGCCGAGATGACCTATAACGTTCCGCCAACCGGTCACGTTCTGCTGATTCTCGACAACGCAACGACGGCCATGACCGGCCAGCAGGAGCATCCCGGTACCGGACGCCTGCTGGATCATACGCCGGCCAATCAGCTCGATTACGAAAAGATGGTTCGCGCTATGAATGTTCCGAATGTCGGAGTTTTTGATCCGGTACGTCAGCCCGCCGAATTTGAAAAAGCGCTGACCGCCGCGCTTGAAAAAGACGAGTTGACGGTTCTGATCGTACGGCGTCCCTGCATTCTGGCTGTGGCCCGTAAAGGTGTTCAACCCGCTTCAGTCTAAGGATGATTGGTATGAGTGATAAAGTGACCAGCATAAAAATCGCCGGACTTGGCGGTATGGGTGTTTTGACTTCCACCCAGATTCTCGCCGAAGTTTTTTTCCGGCAGGGGCTTGATGTGAAAAAAGCCGAGGTGCACGGTATGAGTCAGCGCGGCGGCTCCATCTGCAGCGATGTGCGCTTTGGCAAAAAAGTGTTCAGTCCAATGGTTCCGTCCGGCGCGCTGGATTTTCTGGTGCTCTTTCAGGATGACCAGTTTCCGCTGTACGAAGCGGATTGCTCTCCGGGCACCATGATTTTAAAGCCGGCGGCGATTGATTCGGCCAGACTCGAGAACAAAAGAGCGCTCAACATCGCCATGCTTGGCCTGCTGAGCCGCCATCTGGATGTTCCGGCCGACGCCTGGCTGGCCGTGCTTCGTGATGTGCTGCCGGAAAAACTGCATAAAGTGAACGAAGCTGCCTTTGAGTTGGGGCGGCAATCAGCGGGGAAATAATGGAAACGAACATTCATCCTGAGAGTATTCCGGATTATATGGAATCCGGTGAGTTACGGATTCTACAGCTGCAACGGCTGAAAGAGACCGTTCAGCGGTGCTATGACAACGTGGCGCTTTTCCGTCAGCGCATGGATGAGCGCGGTCTGAAGCCTGCCGATGTCCGGACGCTGGACGACATCGCCAGGCTGCCGTTTACTCAGAAAACCGATCTGCGCGATACCTATCCTTACGGTCTTTTTGCTGTGCCGATGAAGGATGTCGTCCGTCTGCATGCTTCCAGTGGAACCACCGGCAAGCCGATCGTGGTCGGCTACACCCAGGACGATCTCGATGTCTGGAGCAGTGTTATGCTTCGTTCTTTTATTGCCACCGGTATGCATGCCGGGGATGTGCTGCAGAACGCCTACGGCTACGGACTGTTCACCGGCGGGCTCGGTGCGCATTACGGCGCGGAGCGACTCGGCGCAACCGTCATTCCGATTTCCGGCGGCAATACGGAACGGCAGATTCTGGTGATGAAGGATTTTGGTGTCACCGCGATCTGCTGCACGCCCAGCTACTTTATTCACCTGATCGAAAAAGTGAACGCGAGCGGTATTTCCTTTGGAGACCTCGGTGTAAAAATCGGCGTGTTCGGCGCGGAGCCGTGGACGGAAGCCATGCGCGCCTACATTCAGCGCGAATCCGGCATTAAGGCTTTCGACATTTACGGATTGACTGAAATTATCGGCCCCGGCGTCGGTATCGAATGCTGCGAGCAGGCCGGTCTGCATATTTTTGAAGACCATTTCCTGATGGAAATTGTCGATCCGGAAACCGACGAAGTGCTGCCCGACGGTGCGGAAGGCGAGTTGATCATTACCACGCTCACCAAACAGGCGTTCCCGATGATCCGCTACCGCACTCACGATATTACTTCAATCAATCCGAAGCGCTGTGCCTGCGGGCGAACCATCCGTCGCATTAACCGTATCCGCTCGCGTAGCGACGACATGATGATCATTCGCGGCGTCAATGTCTTCCCGTCGCAGATTGAAGCCGCGCTGCTGTCTGTGGAGGAAACGGTGCCGCACTATCAGATTATGCTCACCCGTCAGGGCGGTCTCGATCAGATTGAAGTGCAGGTGGAAGTCACCAAAGAAATGTTCGGCGACCGCATCAGCGAACTCGAGGCAACGCAGGCGCGGATTGCTCAAGCGATTGACCACATCACCGGCCTGCGTGTTCCGGTCCGCCTTGTTGAGCCGCACACCATTGCGCGCAGCGAAGGGAAAGCCAAGCGGGTGATTGATAAACGCAGCGAAGGGGAGGAAGTCCGATGAAATTGAAACAGCTCTCGGTGTTTCTTGAAAACCGGCCGGGGCATCTCAGCCGCGTCTGTGAAGTACTGGCAGAAGCCGGAATCAATATCGTCACTATGACGCTGGCTGATACCCGCGAGTTCGGCATTTTGCGCCTGATTGTCCGCGAGTGGAAACCTGCCAAAGAAACGCTCGAGGCCGCCGGCTTCGCCGTGAATACCACCGATGTTATGGCGATTGAAGTCGCCGACGAACCCGGCGGGCTGGAGAAGATTCTTAAGGTGGCGGAGGCTGGCGGATTGAGTGTTGAATACATGTACGCCTTCGCCTGCCAGCAGAAGAAAAACGCACTGATCGTTATCCGCTTCGACAACATCGAGCGCGCCTCCGCCGTGCTGGCGGCGGCCGGGATCGGGGTTTTATCCGCCACCGAATTTTACGCCTAAACGCAGGAGGCTATTATGATTCCTAATAAATGGACTGAAACGCTTCCGGTTTACGAGCCGGGCAAACCGATTGAAGAAGTGGCTCGCGAACTGGGTTTTGCCAACATTGCCGAAATCATCAAAGTCGCCTCGAATGAAAATGAACTGGGCCCGTCGCCCAAAGCGATGAAGGCGATGGCCGCCGCCGCATCCGAAATGCACCGTTATCCCGACGGCGGATGCTTCTACCTGAAAGAAAAACTGGCTGGACAGCTCGGCGTAAAACCGCAGAACCTGCTTTTCGGCGACGGCAGTAATGAGCTGATTGAATTTCTCGGCCACGTTTATCTCAGCCCCGGCACCAATCTGGTTATGAGTGAAGGAGCTTTTGTCGTTTACCGTCTCGTCGCCATGCTTTTCAATGCGAAGGTGATCGCCGCGCCGATGAAAAAGTTTGCGCACGATCTCGATGCCATGCTGGCCGCCGTTACGCCGGAAACCCGCATGGTTATCATCTGCAATCCGAACAACCCGACCGGTACCATCGTCACGCCCGCAAAAATTAAAGCGTTCCTCAAGAAGCTGCCTGCGAACGTGCTGGCGGTGTTTGACGAAGCCTACTTTGAATTCATGCCGGATGAGACGAAGCCGGATCTGATCAAAGAAATCCAGAAGGGCCGGGAAAATGTCATCGTCCTGCGCACCTTCTCTAAAGCGTATGGATTGGCCGGACTGCGCATCGGCTATGCTGTCGGACACGAAAAGCTGATCGGCCTGCTCAACCGCGTCCGTCAGCCGTTCAACGTCAACGCCATGGCGCTGACCGCCGCCTTCGCTGCGCTCGACGACGACAAGCATCTCGAAAAAACTCGGAAAACGAATTTTAAAGGATTGGAACTTTTCGCCAAAGAACTGCCGAAGATTGCGGGCGGACTCGAAATGGTTCCGTCGTATGCCAATTTCTTTCTGGTGAAAACCGGCAACGGCCGGCAGGTATTCGGTGAACTGCAGAAACGTAAAGTCATTGTCCGCCCCATGGACGGCTATGGTCTGCCCGAATGGATCCGTATCACCGTCGGCACGCCCGCCCAGAACCGCGCCGTCCTCAAAGCGCTCAAAGAGATTCTGTAGGATGAGTACGCTGAACAGATTGATTGTCTGTTTGTTAGTTGCCGCGAGCCTGCTGCCGCTGGTCGGATTCGGTGAAACGGCGACGACGAATGTCTGTATCGAAGAAAAGTTTGACGGCCCGCTGTCTGACGAATGGTTTTGGGGTCTTGGCACCTGGACGGCAAAGGATGGTGTCCTGCGCGGGTTCGAATCCGGTACGCGGCGGCACGGCCCGGTCAAGATGCGCAAGTTTCCGCTTCGTGATGGTGTGGTCGAATGCGAATTCCGGCTCACCGGCAAAGCGACTTTCGTCGGCATTATTTTTAACGGCACGCCGGAGCGCGGACACATCGTTCACCTCGTCATGGCCAAAGATAAGATCCGGATTCTCGCTCATTCGGCAAAAGGTGATGGCGGGGAACTGCTCAGTCAGCCAGCCGCCCTGGCAGTTGGGAAATGGCACAGTGTAAAGATTGAGTTTAAAGGATCCGAAATGATTGCCACGGTCGATGGAAGGACCTTTACCGCACAAGCCGACTGCATCGGCGAAGATAAACTTACCTTTGGACTCGGCGGCGATTCCGGCGGACCGGAAGGCGAAAAGGCCGGAACGCTGGAGTTTCGTGAACTGCGTGCAACCAGCTTCGCGAACACACGCTGATTTTCTCTAAATTACGCCGTTAAAATAAGCGAGGCGTTTGGATCCGTGATTTTTCAGCTACTTGATTCGAAAGCCGGTTCCTGTGAAAAGAGCTATCAATTGATCTGTCTGTTCGTTGCGGATTTCAATTTCATAGATGGAGATCGTTTTTCGCCGGCTGACTTCACGTATGTGAGCGATCAGAACGTCTCCGGGCTGTGCCGGAGAAATGAAAGCGATGTTTGTTTGAAGTCCGGTGGATGTGCGGCCGTCCGTGTTTGAGGCAATCGCGAAGGCGTAGTCTGCCAGAGTGAAGATTGCTCCGCCCTGCGCCACGCCCAGGCCGTTAAGATGTTTCTCAGTTACGGTCAGCCGGGCTGTCCAGTATTTGTCTTTGTAGAAAACCCGTTCGATCCCAATGGTTTCGGCAAAGCGGTCGTTTTTTAGATGGTCAGCTAATTCATTCATGCAGGGAATCTAATGCAGTTTCGCGGGAAAAGAAAATTCCAATCATTGGAACATCCCTGGGGTTCCTATAAATTTCGTGGCGGATTTTATAACCGGCCATGGAGATAGGCGAGACGTTTGGATTCGGGGAAGCGCTCAATGGCGTAGCGGAGCATGGTGCGCGGCATTTGTTTGTAGCGCGTGAGCAGGAATTTTTCTTCAACTTTTAAATCACGCTTGCCGACTTCGCGGAGCATCCAGCCGACGGCTTTGTGCATCAGGTCTTCTTTGTCGTTCAGTAACAGATCGGCGATGGCGAGTGTGTCGTCGAACTGATTCCGGCGGATGAAATAAAAAGTGGCGATGATGGCGATGCGCCGCTCCCAGAGGCTTTTTGATTTCGCCGTTTTGCAGAGTGGGGCGCGCGGTCGTTCAAACAGGTGCGCGCCGACAATCTGTGCGGCGGAGACATCGACCAGATCCCAGTTGTTTATCCGGTGTGTATTGGCGAGGTAGGCGCGGTAGATCGCCATTTTGTTTCCACCATGGTCATATTGGTGAGCCATGAGGAGTAAAGCCAGCAGGCGGACTTCATGCAACGGCGACTGAAGCAGTTCGACGGCATCACCGAGTGCGATGCCACGGTGTTCTTTAGCCAGCTTGCGGAGAACGGGAGTGGTAATGCCGAGAAAGAGGTCGCCTTCACCGTACTGTCCGGGGCCGGTCTTGAAAAACCGCCGGGCGTGCTCGGCGGCGATTTTGTTTTCCAGCGCCTTTAACTGTCTAGTGATTTTTATCGCTTCGCTCATAAGAGTAATTTAACCGCGAATGGACACGAATGAACACGAATTTAACCGCAAGTCTCAAGCCTGCAGCCTTCCGCCTCCGGCGGATCTGCCGAAGGCAGAAAAGCCTTCTCTATATCCGTTCCGGCGTTTCGATACCCAGCAGTGCGAGACCTTTTTTCAGGATGGCGGCGGTGAGGGCGCAGATACGGATGCGACTTTCACGGACGCCTTCGTCGGCCTTGAGGAACGGGACGTTCTGATAGAACGAGCTGTAGGTCTGCGAAAGGTCGAAGAGATAGTCGGCCATGACGCTGGGGCGGTCGAGGCTGGCGGCAGAGACGACGGCGGTCGGGAAGCGGGTGAGCTTGAGCGCGAGGCGGCGTTCGATTTCTTCGCCGATGACGATCGGATAGCTGTCCGGATTTTTTCCAGGGAACTGCGCGGCGTACTTGTCGCGGACGCTGGCGATACGGGCGTAGGCGTACTGAAGATACGGCGCGGAATTGCCGTCCATGGCGAGTGCTTTTTCCCATGTAAAAGTGACGAGACTCTGCGGGTTTTGGCTGAGATCGGTGTATTTGATGGCACCGATACCGACGGCTCGGGCGATTTCGCGCTGCTTGGCTTCGTCCATCGTCGGGCTGGAGGCTTTGACGACTTCCAGCGCACGGGCTTCCGCTTCGTTAAGCAGCGCTTCGAGTTTGATGACATTGCCTTCGCGGGTGGAGAAGGTGGCTTCCGGCAGGCGCATAAGGCCGAACCAGACGTGCGTCAGCTTGGTCGGCACACCGAGTTTTTTGCAGATGTGGAAGAACTGTTTAAAGTGGAGCTGCTGGCGTTCGTCGGTGACATAGATGATTTCCGCCGGTTTGAATTCTTCGGTGCGGGAAATAACCGTGGCGATGTCGGTGGAGGTGTAGTTGTAGCCGCCGTCGCTCTTGCGGACGATGGCGACGTTGAGTCCGTCGGCTTCGAGATCGCAGACGAGTGCGCCGTTGCTTTCGGTGGCGAGCCCTTTTGATTTGAGCCGTTCGACGGTTCCGGCGAGCTGGTCGTTGTAGAAACTTTCGCCGCGGCAAAGATCGAAGGAGACGTCGAGCCGTTTGTAGATGCGGTTGAATTCGCTCAGCGTGAGCTCAATAAATTTTTTCCAGAGCGCGAGGTTTTCCTGGTCGCCCTGCTGGAGTTTGACCAGTTCGGCTTTGGCGCGGTCGCGCCAGGTTTCGTCCTCTTTGGACATGTTGTAGCTCTTGACGTAGATGCGTTCGAGTTCTTCAACCGGCGCGGTCTTGAGCGCCCCGGTGTCGGCGAATTCGCGGTAGCCGAGAATGATGAGGCCGAACTGGGTGCCCCAGTCGCCGAGGTGGTTGTCGGCGATGACGTTGTAGCCGAGGGCGCGGTAGAGGCGGTCGAGGGCGTTGCCGATGACGGTGGAGCGGATGTGGCCGATGTGCATCGGCTTGGCGACGTTCGGGCTGGAGTAGTCGATGATGACGGTCTTGTTTTTGCCAAGATTCGGCAGTCCGAGTTTGGCGTCAGCCTGCATGGATTCGAGCTGTATGGCCAGTGCGGAGGTTTTGAGCGTGATATTAAGAAAGCCCGGCCCGGCAATTTCGATCTTTTCGACGAAGTCCGGCAGAACCGCTTTATCAACGAACTGCTGGGCGACAACTCGCGGATTGGTTTTCATCTCTTTGGCGATTTTCATGGCAGCCTCGCACTGACAGTCGCCGAACTGTTCGTTTTTACTCGGCGTGACGGCGGCCGGAACATCGCTTAAATCAACGCCGGGAAAACAGGCGGCGAAGGTTTCTTCACACCATGCCGAGAGCTGTGTTTCCAGAGAGCTGTTTTCTTTTTTCATACTGTTTCTTTCGTGCTGAGAGCAGGGGGCGGATAAGACCATATTTTAGAATCCAGTTAAAGCGCCTAATTAGGCTTGTATTTGGGGTGCGGAAAACTAAAGTCCCGACCGTCGCGACACGAAAGCTCCGACAAGAATTATTGAAAGGGAATAAAATGGCTATTAAAAAGAAAACTACGAAGAAGACGGCGACCAAGGCGCCGGTGAAGAAAACTGTTGCGGTTAAACCTGCTGCGGCGAAGCCCGTCGCGCCGAAGGCTGCTGCTAAAAAAGCTCCGGCTAAAAAAGAAGCGGCCAAGAAGCCGGTTATTGCTCAGGACCGGTTCTACTCGATGGTCAGTGAAGCTGCTTATTTCGCTGCCCAGAACGACGGGAACAAAAAAGGTTCTACCGAGTACTGGATGGATGCTGAAGCTGCGGTGCGATCCAAGTTTGACGTAGCGTAATACGCATTACGGTGAAATAGAAAACCCGCTCCTCAAGGAGCGGGTTTTTGTTTCACCCGGAATTGCATTAATAAGTTGCTTTGGTGGTCAATGTGCCGATTTGGATGGTGGTTCCGCCAACAGTCAGTTCGCTTGAGTCTGTGATGCGCAAGGCGGACATTAGGTTGGTGTAGGCCGCGCCGCTTGCCAGAGACAGGGTTGTGTCGGTCAGTTCCATGGCTCCCGGCAGTCCGGAAGTGGTCGGGAGTGTGAGTACGCCTTTGGCCTTTTCGACTTCGGCAACATTGCGGGCTTTGGCGTTAACCTGCGAAGTAGAATAGGCGTTCAGGATGGACGGAATGCCGATTGCTGCCAACAGACCTATGATGGCCACAACGATCATTATTTCGACGAGAGTAAACCCCTTCTTATTCATCTTTTTCATTTTAACTTCCTTATTTTAACCTTTGTATCTGTTGCTGGGTTCTTGGTTTCGTGATTCCTCTTTTTCCGTCATGTGCCAGCTTATAGTCTCTATTTATTAGCACCGGGTATGCCAGAAGTGTGCGGTGGTGCGGATTGGCGTTAAGAGGGTTTGAGGCTGTGTTTGCAACTTTCCTTTTATCAGCATGTTGCGGCTGTATTATAACACCCCTCAATGTGCTGTGCGTGATTCCTCGACATCGTGAAAGGAGTCTGGTTTGAGAATTCAGATTTATGAGGATAGTTCGCGGGACTATGTTTTTAGAGATAACGAAAGTATAACGCCTTGGGGATGCAGGGGAGTGGTGGGCGTTACAGGACTCGAACCTGCGACTTCTACCGTGTGAATCCATCTGATGGAATTCAGCCTGTGACTTTTTGTTTCAGTAAGTCTCTGACTGTACGCAACCTATAACAATTTCATGTTCTTGTCAAGGCATTTGAAAAAGCATGAAAAACCCTGCTTTTCAAAGGGCGGAAGCCACACTTTTGCCACACTTTTTCAGGACGTTTCAGCGGCGATTTTCGGCACGAAAAACAAAACAGTTGCTTGCCGCAACGGCTTCAAATAGCTTCTTCAAAACTGAAATCATCTATGGCAGTAGATTGTTTGGAATGGGGCATCAAAATCGGATGCTGGCAGAGAGGAACACATGAAAGAATCCAATCGTATAGAATTTAAGCGTGAGCTGTCTGATTCTCTGGAGCGGGAAGCCATTGCTTTTCTCAACTATCGTGACGGCGGAATCATTTACGTTGGCATTAATGATAATGGAACGGTTGCCGGTGTTCCTAATTGCGATGCAGTTCAACTGGCTGTCAAAGATCGGTTGAAGAACAATATTCAGCCTTCGTGCATGGGGTTGTTTGATGTGCTTCATGAAACCCGCGATGGGAAAGAGATCATCAAGATCATCGTAGCTGGAGGCTCGGAAAAGCCTTATTACCTCAGAAAATTCGGCATGTCAGAAAAGGGCTGTTTCATCCGCATCGGCAGCGCCAGCGAGCCTATGCCCGTAAAAATGATAGAGGAGCTCTTTGCCCGGCGCACGCGCAACTCCATCACCCGCATTCGCTCGCCCCGGCAGGATCTCGGCTTCGAGCAACTCCGGATATACTATCAGGAAGCCGGTCTGGCGCTGGGCGATAAGTTTGCCGAAAACCTCGAACTGCGCACCGAGGATGGGGACTATAACTATGCCGCCTATCTGCTGGCCGACGAAAACGGCAACTCCGTTCAGGTGGCCAAATATGCTGGCACGGATCGGGTTGACCTTGCGGAAAGCAAGGAATACGGATTCTGTTGTCTTGTAAAGACATGTAAACAGGTGCTCGACAGGCTCGAAGGCATGGAAAACCGAACCATCACCAAAATCACGCCGAGAGAACGGATCAACCGCAACCTTTGGAGCCGGGTTGCTCTGCGCGAGGCCGTCATCAACGCCATAATTCACAACGACTACACCGCTGAGCTGGTGCCCAAATTTGAAATCTTTACCGACCGCCTTGAAATCACCTCGGCGGGAACCATCCACTCCGGAGAAGAAAGGGAAGATTTTTTCGCCGGTTACTCCATTCCGCGCAACAAGACACTGATGCGGGTATTCAAGGATTTGGATATGGTGGAATATCTCGGTTCCGGGATGCCCCGGATTCTCAAAGCCTATTCCCGGGACGCCTACGTCTTTTCCTCCCGCTTCATTCGCACCGTTTTTCCGATTGATCCAACGGCGCTTGAACTCGAAAAGGAGGTTGCGCAAACCGACACGGGGGCGGAGAAAATGTCGGAAAAGGTGTCGGAAAAGGTGTCGGAAAAGATTTTGGAGGTAGTGCGGCGCAACCCGGAGGTGACAATTTCTGAATTGGCCAAAGAGACGGGGGTGACAACCCGTACCGTTGAGCGGCATATCAAAAGAATGCAGGGCGAAGGAATCCTTGAGCGCATTGGCGGGCGAAAAGAAGGTCATTGGAAAACAGTTGCGGGGGATAAATCAGCCAGCAAAGCCAATCGGACTGCATGAACAGGAGCGTTTGTACGAAACCTCCTGTTTGAGGGCTTTCACATTATCCAGTGCAGGCAGTTTGGTTCCGCTGTACTGCCGGGCGGGCTGTGGTTTGCTAATGTGTCCGGCTGAGGATATCCAGAGCAATATGGCGCCACTCAAGGCGTTTGGCCATGGGCGGGAAGGGGCCGAAAAAGGCACGATCACCGAGTGAACCGTGATAGGCCAGCGCGGCGCGGATCCAGGCTTCGTCTTCGTTGAACCCCATCTCCATAAAGAGGCCGATCATGACGTCCATGCGTTTGACATCAATCTCTTTCAGCACCTTCGCCACCGGTTCGTCGTGCATGCCCCACATGCGGATGGCCCAGTCGTAGTCACGGAATTCCTGACTGGCTGTTGCTGTCCACAGCGTCCAGAGTTTATCCTTCGACGTGCCTTTGAGGGCGGGAAGCATCGCGACGAGATTCTGATGGTTGATTTGGATGTAATGCTCCAGCACGGCGCGCAGCAGGTCGTCACGGTCTTTGTAATGATGGTAAAAACTCCCCCGCGAAAGACCCAGCCTTGTGGCGAGGCGTTCAACTCGTACCGCATCGACGCCTTCCTCAATTAGAGTCGTGATCGCGGTATCGAGCCATTTGTTCGGCCCGCGATCATGTCGCACAGTCTCCATGGTGTTCGTTTTTGTCATCTGGGGCATTTTGTATATTGACTCAAAAAGGCAGTTAAGCGACAATTATCAAAACAGACAGTAGTGTATGTTTTGATGTTGCATCACGGAACAAGGTGTTGCAAGCCCAAAAAATTATGAATTCAATGAATTTAGACATAGGCCATTTTATAGAGATTATTTTTTTTAAATCAAGCCCCTTAGGTGGCAGTGACGAAAGCGAGCAAACTATGAAAAAAATAGGCAACGGGTGGATGCGGTTCGGAAGTTGTGTGGCGGCGGGGATGCTGGCGCTGGGCGCGGCGCACGCGCTGGGTGACGCGGGCAACGCGCTCACCTTTAACGGGACTAACCAGTCTGTCAACATCGGACATGGGGCCAGCCTCAATGTGGGCAACACGCTGACGGTCGAGGCGTGGGTCAAGCCGTCGAACGTGACGAACCGCTACGCCGTCTTCTCGACCCGCCTCAACAATACGGCCGGCTCGTTCCAACTGGAAGTCGGTGCCGGCAGCGGCACCGTGGGCACTGACCGGGGCCGCGTGGCCGTCTCCGGCGTCGGCACCTGGGTGGCGCAGGCAACCAACGATGTGATCCGAAGCGATGTCTGGACCCATATCGCCTACACACGCACGGGAACAGGCGCGGGCACCCATGCCCTCTATGTCAACGGCGTGGCGCAGGCTCTCATCTCGAATGATCCTTATACGTTCACGAACAACGCCAGCGACAAGATGATCGGCTCCGGCACCAGCGGCGTCCAGTTCTTCCCAGGCCAGATCGACGAACTGCGCGTGTGGAACGTGGCCCGCACCGAAGCGGAACTCCGCGACGCCATGCACAAGCCCCTCGCGGGCTCCGAAAGCGGCCTGGTCGCCTACTACCAGTTCGACCAGTCCTCCGGAACCGCGCTGGCGGACCTGACCGCCAACGCCAATACCGGCACGCTCTCCAACAGCCCGGCCTGGGCCGCCTCGACCTTCCCGAGCGCCAGCCTGATTACCGACCGCACCAACCTGCGCGGCGCATGGCTCGCGCAAACCAACAGCCTCGCCTCCAGCCGCCTGACCGTCACCAACGCCGTCGCCAGCGGCACCAACTTCGTCGTCTTCGGCCATGACAACGCCGCCGACGCCTGGCAGGCCTCCGATCTCCCGGCCGACATCACCAGCCGCCTCACCCGCGTCTGGCGGGCCGAGGTCAGCGGCAGCGCCTCCGGCGACCTCACGTTCGACACCACCGGCCTGAGCGGCCTCGACACCGGCGCGGGGCTGCGCCTGCTCGCGGATGCCGACGGCACCTTCGCCAGCGGCGCCACGGCGCTGACCGGCACCTACAGCGCCCCGTATTTCACCGTCGCCGGCCAGACCCTCGCCAGCGGCACGTACTACACCCTGGGCGTGATTCCGATCCACACCGTCACCGCCACGGCGGGGGCCAACGGCACCCTGGACGGCAGCACGCCGTCGCCCGCGAACGTGCCCGATAACGCCACCGTCTCGTTCAAGTTCAACGCGAACTCCGGCTATCACGTGGCGAGCGTCACCGGCTGCGGCATCAGCTACAGCAACACTGCGGATACGGTCACCACCTACACCGCCACCACCGGCCCCATCACCGGGGACGGCACGGTCACGGCCACCTTTGCGCTCAACTATTTCACCTCCTCCGCTGCCGGGCTGCCAGACCTTACCGCTATGAGCGCGGCGATTGGCGACTACAACAAGGATGGCAAACCGGACATCCTGATAACGGGAAATGATAGATCAACATCAACGTACATCTCCCGCATTTACCGCAATAACGGCGACGGCACCTATACCGACAGCGGCATCAGCCTCCCCGCCGTAACCCACGGTGCCGTGGCCTGGGGGGATTATGACAACGACGGCAACCTGGACTTCATCCTGACCGGCAACCTGGACAACACCACCACCAAAATCTCCCGCATCTACCACAACAACGGTGACGGCACCTTCAGCGACATCAACGCCGGTCTGCCCGGTATTGACGGCAGCAGCGTGGCGTGGGGGGATTATGACAACGACGGCAGGCTCGATCTGCTCATTAGCGGCAGACCCGGCACCGGCTACCTCACCCGCATCTACCATAACGACGGTGGTGGCGTCTTCAGCGACAGCGGCGTCAACATCCCCGGCACGGCCGTCGGCAATGTGGCGTGGGGGGATTATGATAACGACGGCAGGCTCGATTTCGTCCTGACCGGCCTGCTGGCCGACGAAAGCCGTATCTCCCGCATCTACCACAACAACGGCGACGGCACCTTTACCGATAGCAACGCCGGTCTGCCCGGCGTGAGCAACGGCAGCGCAGTTTGGGGGGACTACGACAACGACGGCTACCTTGATCTGGTGCTGAACGGTAATATTAATAACAATCTTTCGCAAAGTGGTGGCTATGATTACAGTGGCACCTTTTCCCGCATCTACCGCAATAACGGCAACGGCACCTTCAGTGACATTAATGCCGGCCTGAATCCCAGCAGCTACGGTATGGCCGCCTGGGGAGACTTTGACAACGACGGTCTGCTCGATCTTGCCTTCACCGGTATGAACAGCACCTATGCCTCAGGAAACAAATTTCTCCTGTATAAAAATAACGGTGACAACAGTTTCAGCTTCATCGAGACCGGGTTTAAGGCATCTGCAATAGTCGTCTCACCGAATAACAGCTTGATTGGCTGGAGCGACGTTGACGGCGACGGCAGGCTGGATCTTGTGGAAATCGCGCGTAACGCCGGTCCCGGTCCTTCCCGCGTTCTCCACAACAACGGCGCGACCACCCTCATCACGCCACCCACTGCCCCCGGCAGCCTCACTGCCGCCATCAGCAACGGCGCGGTTGTCTTCAGTTGGGGCGCGGCGTCTGACGGCCAGACCCCGGCGGACGGCCTCTCCTACAACCTGCGCGTCGGCACCGCTCCGGGCAGGGACGATATCTACTCCGGCATGGCGAACACGACCAACGGCTGCCGCTACGTGCCGGCCCTGGGGAACATGGGCAAGAAACGCTCGCAGACGATCACCCTGCCGCAGGGGCAGACCTATTACTGGTCCGTGCAGGCGATTGACACCTCCTACGCGG
>Ga0247840_10008214_pt1 | contig 14120 bp, 17 predicted proteins | sample LaCruzMarch2015__FD_192404 | JGI IMG/M metagenome (GOLD analysis project Ga0247840, IMG submission 192404) | Freshwater microbial communities from meromictic Lake La Cruz, Castile-La Mancha, Spain - LaCruzMarch2015_17m | ecosystem: Environmental > Aquatic > Freshwater > Lake | place: Spain...
CTCCGACCACTTACTCTATCAAGTCTTACTAGTAATCCCAGCACCGATCTGCCCATAGCTCAGCTGGATAGAGCAACGCCCTTCTAAGGCGTAGGTCGCACGTTCGAATCGTGCTGGGCAGGCCAAGCCTTTACTGTTCGGCTTCGCCACTTACCTACTTAAATCAATGGTTAGCGGGTCATTTAGATAAATCTAAGCACTCGGCACCAGTACTATTTATACACGAAGTTTTACAGAAATTAGGAGTTTAGGGGACCAAACGGGGACCAAATCTATTCCTCGAACCGCTCCCGAGTTAAGGGCAGGTTCTTTAGTTTTTTTTCTGGTGCTGCTGTAGCAGTCTTACGATGACGTTCCTCATCGATGCAGGACGCTTCAAAGTCTAGTAGTAGCTTAGCGTTTCTCTTGGCTGTTTCTGCCAGCTTGGATGCTGGCATTACCTTAGCCTTAATGAGTAACTCTTGTTGATATTGCTTAAAGGTCTGGGTCTTCACCTTGCCAGCGAATTCGACGTCTCCTAGACCACGTTTATCTTTGCTCATGGACCAATATTAAACAATGGGGGTACCCCTTGTTGATTTCCCATAACCCAGACCCCACCCACCCCGTACCCCCTAAATTGAGCTTAAAATGAATTATGACTATGATTATCCAGGCTCCTAAAATTTGTCCGAGCTGCCGTGCACTGACTCCAATGAATCAAATGAAAAAGATCACATCACGCAGCAGTGGAAAGAGCACTAACTCATGGCGATGCTTTGCTTGTATGAAAAGAAAGGAAATAGCTTTAAAAGTTGCAAAGGAGAGGTCTCAGTAATTCAAATTCTATTGCCCACTATCCAGTCAGAAAATAAGTCTATTACATTGAAGACAAAAATGCCTGATTCATGGGAAATAGATGATGACACGTTCATTAGATATAAAACACAAAAAAAGAACTTGATGGAATCGTGGAGGTTAGAGGGGTAATCGTTAACTAGTTTGGTTAAATCACTCCCTCATTTTGAACTCAATAGCTGGCATGTCAATTAGATAAAGTCCCTATTATTTAGGTACATTTAAATGGTGTTTTGACATAAATTTAGTTTATATTATTTGTATCAATCGTAATCAATAAAGCGCTGAATACCAATGAAGGGAAATGCAAATGGCTAAGTCACTTGAAGAAAAAGCACGGGATAAGAAGCCGCTGGTTAGATCCAGTGTGGCAACCGATGAGAATGCCCCATTGAAACTCCTAGAGTTACTTTCAAACGATACCGATGATATGGTGCGAGGTGATGTTGCAACCAATGAATCGGCCTCAGAAGATATTTTGAGGAGGCTCTCTTCGGATCCTGACGAATCTGTAAGATGCGCGGTCGCATCAAACAAATCTACACCATTAGATATATTGGCAACATTGTTAACTGATAAATCTAAATATGTAAAGCAGAATGCTAAAGATAACCCTAATTCTAAGAAAATTGGTAAGTCACAAAGTGCCGATCAAAAAAAAGCTTCACTAAAACCAAAAAAGAGTGAGAGCGCTAAATCAAAACCCATCAATGGCGAATTTTCTAGTCAAGAACTTACAGCCTCAGTGTTTACCTATACCAGTGCCCAATTTAAAAAAATTAAGCTTAAGACAGAGCTTAAAAAGTGGAGCGAAGATTTAGAGAGTAACTCTTCATCCTATCCTACTTATGTTGGATCGCCATTTCATGAAAAGCTTAATTTAGAAACTCTTACAGAACATAGCGAGTTTTCTGAAGATGCTATTTATGTGGTTCCACATTATTTTTATGCAAGCGCTGAATATTCATTTGATGGGAAAATTGATTCAAGCTATTCAATCTTATTGGCACCGATTCTTGGAACGATTATGGAATGCAAACCAATGGATTGCGCACAAAAAGATGATGAACAAATATGGTTTGAGGGACAAGGCGCTACGGATGGTTCTGAGTACACCATAAGTTTTTTTAAAGGCTCACACCACCTAAAAACAGTCCAGCTTAATAAAATCAAAGATACAGATTTAAGTGATGTCATTAAAAAAATCTAAATAATTTTATGGAAAGATGACTATCATGAAGCTCTTTACACTTGAACCAAAATGGCAAAAATGTGTAACTGAAGTCGAACTATGGCGAAAAGATGATCTGATTATTGAGCGCGCACAGCTGTGGAGATTTGGCGAAGTCTTGATTAGTGCCTCATCCGAGAGTGAAATTAAAAAAATTCTAAAGAAAAGAGATGCTCAAGATCGAGTTTGCCTAAGCGATCTGTTTGAGGAAATTCAAGATCAAACTTTGCGCGATTGCATTTCTGATGATCTTTATTTTCCTGACGAAATGCCTGAAAAAGAAACTAAACGTTTACAAAAGCTTTTTTCAAAAGACCCTGAGGCAATGTTTGAAAAAGAAGCTTGGGAGATTGAAGAAACTAAGCTTTATTTTGAATCTGAAATAACTATTAAAGCTCAAAAATAATTTATGGAAAATAATAAGACTCAAAATTTATATATCCTGACCTGGAAGCCGGAGTTTGGCTCATACAGCGAAGAACAATTTAATGATCTTAAAAAAGTACTACGGAAAGACGGTTTGGTAAAAACACCTTGGTCAGTTCGCGCTAGTCAGGTTATGGAGCATGATTTTGTTGTACTGTTTAGACAAGGTAAGGTAACTGGCGTTTATGGGCTTGGCCATGTGCTCAATTCCACTGAAACTATTGAAAAAGACGGTTCAAAAAAAATTGAAGTCGTATTTTTTAATTTGCGGGATTCGATTGATCAACCTTTTTTCTCAAAACAGGATCTGATTCGACAGGGCTTTAGTGAATCGTTGTTAAATGCACAGTCCAGCGCTCAAGGTTCAGTGCCAACAGACCAAGCTCAAACACTAAATCAAATATTAATGAATAAATATGGTTATGGTCTAGAAAAAGCCTGTTTTGATTATTGCATTGACAAAATGATTAAACAATAATTAAGCAGAAACCCTAAGTAGCTCATTTGGTGATCTAGTAGTATGGTACCGTGCTTGTATGTGTTTTATAAAGGAGCCATATGTACATTCCTAATGTCGAACTCTCACTACAAAAAAATATTGTTAAACAAAGACAACCAATTCTCTATCACTGGTTTACTGAGTTAGAAAAAACTTTAAGTACCTCCACAACATCTGACAAATTCAACACTTGTAATTGGCAACTTTTGGGACAAGGTTTTTTGGTTGAGGGTGAAGATCAGGAGGCATTTGTCCATTTCCTTCAATGGGCTGCAAGTGCATTAAATATCGATTTAATTGAATTAAGTCGTACGGACTTATCGAATCTAAAAGACTTGGTGTCTAAACTATCTAAGCCAACGATTGTCTACCTAAAGCCTGATAAATGGTTAGGCGATGAAGATCTTTCAGATGAAGATCTGAGTGAACAGCAAGCACTGATCGAAGTTTTTGCATTGATCGAAAATCGCCCAATAATCCTAACGAGTATCTGCAGTTCATATGGAGAAATTAATGAACTTTTTAGACACCGGGGCAGATTTGATCGGCACATATCATGGACAGCACCGCACCCTGAACTTTTTGCGGAGGATTTTATTAGACTGCTGGGCTCAGATCTCATAGATGATGAGGTAATGACCAATAAAAAACGATTAGGCAGTCTTTTGTGTGCTGAATTTGCAAGCTTACGTCGGCTGGGTATGCTCAGTATCACTAGTCAGCGCAAGAGTGCGTTCTTGGATAGAAAGCTTTCTTGGAAGGATATTTTAGAGATTGCAATTCGCGGAACGGGGGATGGAATCTATGGACACCCAAATAATAATCTTGCACAGATTGCTAGTCATGAAGCAGGTCATGCAGTGATTACCATCATTGAATCTAATGGTAAGAATATTCCCGACTATATTTCGGTTTTGCCAGGTAAAGACATGTTAGGTGTGATGGTAGAAGATTATGAACACAGTTATGCAAGTCTTGGATATATGTCATTTGCGCTGATGCAGTCAAAAATCCGCATTATGTTAGCAGGACGCGCTGGCGAAGAAGTCCTGCTGGGCGAATTAGGGGTGGGGGTAGACACAGCCAACACAGATCTGCGTGAGGCTACATGGCAGGCAGTTACTTTAATGGCTAGAGGCGGATTTCATGCGGATTACGGAAAAACTTCTGTACCAAAAGGAAATGCAGGACTTTTAGTTTCTATTCGCAATAAAGTTCCTGAGAATGCAGATTACTTTCAAGAACAAGCACGGCAATTCTTAGCGGAGCAATATGCTGAAGTGAAGAAAATATTGCAAACAAAAAAGGAACTATTAAGGACCTTAGAAGAAGAATTGATAGAAAAAAAGTTTCTTCTCCAAGAGGATGTAGGGCGAATATTTGCTTTAACAGTTAATCAGAGTCATGTGCCCCTAGCTGCTTAGCCATGAACATGATATAGTGTGGTGAAGAGAGGTGAATATAGGGTATGTACTTATTATTAAAAATTGTATAAATCATCAATATGACTAAGTCATCCAGCAAACCATTATTTTGGCAATGGGAAAGCGGCCAAGCTTATCCAGCGGATCCTAGAGATGTGGCGCAGTGTTCGGTTTGTAATCAATTGTATTTAAAAAAAGATATCTTAGAGAGTCGTAATATTTGTTCTGTAGGATGTAAATTAAAGTTAACAGACAGGAGGTTATATATGGGACGCTATTTTGAATTTAAAGACAAAGAATCGAGTAAATTTTGGGATATTACAGTTGCCGGTAAAAAGGTAACTATTCATTATGGAAAAATAGGAACGGTTGGACAAAATACTGTCAAAGAACTTGTTACATCTGCAGAAGCTAATACACATGCAGAGAAAGTGATTGGTGAGAAGATTAAAAAGGGCTACAAAGAGAAGAAAAAGTAAGTTACAAAATTTGAGTTGCTTTTATCAACATTAATTATTTATTGTGACGCAAAATGACAAAAATAAATTTATCAAAAAAAGATATTGACCTTATTACTGCTAAAGCTATAAAAGTACTAGATTATTACGGAGATTTTCGGTTGATTTCACAAGCAAAAAATTTAAAGGATCTAGAAAACGCAAAAATTAATTCCCCAACTGATATGGGTGAGGGACGCAGTGAATCAGAAATAAAAGATACCTTAGCAACTTATGGGCTCAAATATAAATTTGATACAGCATTATTGATCTTATTAGAATATGTTTTTTTTAATATAGTTTATGAATTAACAGAAGATTTGGAAAATAATTTATCTAATGTCAAACTACCGAAAGAGTTTTTTGCTGATTATGTAAGTCGATGTAAGAATACTCTAAATGCAATTAATCATATGCTTAAAGATTATGGTAACGATTCTGCAAAGAAATTACTTTTGAAAGCAGAGGGTAAGGGCGCATACGCTAGTGTAATTTCTGGAAAAAAAGATCCTGGTGCTCTGACAATTCAGTATGTCGATTTCTGGATGGGAGGTTCTTTTGAATATATATTTAATGAGCTAAAAAGTATTAAAGGTGTTAAAGAAAGATTAGAAATTTGTAGTTAAATAAATTATGGCAAAGCCTGTAGTCATTTCTCTGGCCGGCAAGGACTATTCCTTTGACTCGGTTCGTATTGATCGCGCCAAACTATATGGAGTGCGCAAGCGATTACCTATTGATGCAAAAGGAGAGCCATGTGTTAAGGCCTCATTAACAATGGACGGTGCTAATTTATTATTAAGTGGAATGACAGCACAGGGCTACTTCAATTCAAGTGGCACCCCGATTAGCCGTTCAGGGATGATTGGTATCGATGCCCAAGGAAACAAGGTTGATCAAATTCCGTCAACCCTTGGTGTTGCACAGTCTCTTAACGGTCCCGTATCTCCTTCTGAAATATTAGACCTTGATATTCAGAGTATTTTTTGCCTCGAGCCAATTAATGTGGATGACGATTTTCTTTCTAAATTAAAGTCAGGAGATGTTTATAAATTTCCTTTTAATTACATGGCTGGATTAGAAATGGAAACTGCTTATCTTGTTGCTAATGAGGAGGCAGTATTTGCACTGGTTGGAAAGAGCGCAAATACAGAGTGGATTGAGGAAGCTGCGATCTATGTTCCACTCGAAGGTGATGATATTGATACTGAAGATTTAGATTTTGAAGCCCTTTAAAGTTTAATAATTTACTTATGAGCTCATCAATACACCTAGCAAATGCTAAAGGTCGGGATGCCACCGTTGGTTTGGTGGCAATTAAGGCCTTGCCAGCTCCTAAACTTGGTGTGCTGGGCGAAAAAATTTACTTTAAGCGTTACTTAGCTGCTTCCGAAACAAATACCCATCAAGCCTTAGCGAAACAATTTGGTGAGAATTACAGCCAAAAATTAATTGAAGCAGATCCAGAAGTGGATATTGAGAATATTGGCATTCAGGTCGAACAGACCCAAACCGTATTTCTCGATAGTCAGGGCGAATTAATGTATGTTGATCCTAGCTTCATTGAGGTTGTTCTCAATCCCGATGGCTCTGAAAAAGAAAGACGCGCACCAGTAGATACGGTGATGAACGTAAATGTGGAGACGCCAGTCCGGTTTTCAGGCAGATTGGTTCCCATAAAAGAAGCAGTTCGTAAATATGGCTTTCGTAGAAAATTACAGTTACGCCATGTTGATGGGCTTACTTTTGATTTTCTTTATGAAATTGCTAAAGAGTTGGAATCGAAGGAGTCATTAATGGTAATTGGTACTGGTGATAAGGGTATTGCCCCATTAATTTTCCAAGCTAATGGCAGACCATATCGCGGATTTCTAGAAGGTCGAACTAAAGATAAGAGTTACCGTTTAACTTTGCATCTGAGTGAAATGGAACTTAAAAAACCCCTTGTTAGTAAAAAGAAGGTGACTGATGGCGAATAAGCTTATTCAGGGCGGAAAACCATTTGGTAAAGGGTTTGTTAACGCAGATTTAAATGAACTAGAGCTACTTGATTTTCTTGCGGCTTATCGCAGAAAAGTAGCTGGAAATTATCGACCTTTATTATTAGATGAATTTGGTAGTTTGCCAGCTAATGGGCTTTTGGTTTCTTTAAAAATTGATGGTGAATTGTGGTTTTTAGTTTCCATACAAAAGACAGTTTTCTTATGCAATACAAGGGGTAGCGTTGTATACGGCGATATCCCGCTTCTTAATCAAGCAAAGTCTTTACCAGAAAACACAATTATTGCCGGCGAACTTTATGCGCAAGTAGACGGACGAAGACCTAGGGTGGGAGATTTGGCAGCTTTGCTTGCAGGGACAGAAAAGGCTAATGTCAATAAACTTTTTTTTGGTGCATTTGATCTACTAAAGCATAGCGGAACAAAAGTAGAAGGGGCCTACCCGCAACGATATACACAATTACAAGGCTTAATTAATGCTTCTGAGCAGCTAAGTGTTATTGAATCGCATGAAATGGATCGTGCACAAGTGCTGGCTCAATTTGAATCTGAGGTTTTATCAGGTCAAAAAGAAGGCTTGGTAGTGCGATTACCAACTGGACTCATTTATAAGTTAAAACCGTCTGTGACGATTGATGCGGCCATCATTGCCTATACTACTCGAGCAGATCAATCTGAACTTGCAAGGTCAATCTTGTTAGGTTTAATGCATCCTGATGGAAGCATACAAATATTTGGAGGGTGTGGAAACTTAGGTACAGATACGGATCGAAAATTACTATGTGCAAAATTAAATACATTAAAGATAGACGCCCCAATTCGCTACGCTAGCGATAGTGGCAGTTTATATAGTTTTGTAAAGCCCGAGCTAGTGGTTGAAGTTAAAGTAAGCGATCTTCAATTGGAGCGCTCGGATGGATCACATTCAACAGCGATGATCTTATCTTATCAAGATGAATCTTGGCAAACTAGAAATCTCTCCCAATGCCCGCGTCCAATCCATCCTGTTTTAGTCAAAATAAGAGAAGACAAAAAAGTAAATGATATCGATGTGCGTATAGCTCAAATCGAGGACTATATGCCCAAATCAAAAGACGCAGCTTTAGTCGATGAATTACCGCAAAGTAAAGTGTTGCGCAGAGAGGTTTGGACCAAGGAAGCTAAAGGGGCAGTAGCAGTTCGTAAATTATTGGTCTGGAAAACAAATAAAGAAAAATCTAATTCTTTGTACCCGCCTTTTGTAGTGCACTGGACTGATTACAGCCCAGGAAGGGGAAGCCCTTTAGATCGAGAAGTAAAACTAGCGCCTGATGAAAAAGCTGCAATGAAAATTGCAGATTCGATGATTGAAGAGAATATTAAAAAGGGATGGGAGAAAAAGTAATTTAAATGAATTATTTTTTATTAAAAAGAAATCCCGATATTGCTGGAAGAATTGGAAAAAAATTCACTTCCTCAGGAATTCATTGGTATGTAAATACTAAAAATGGAGGATACCCCTCTCATAGTAAATCATTAGAAGTTAATGACGTTGTTTATTTATATGAAAAAAATTATGCAGTTTGGGGTAAAGGGAAGGTTAAAGAAAAAGTATTAAGTACTAAACCTTTAAAAAATATTGAAGATTTTTTAAGATATGTTGACAAATCAAATTTAAAAAATAGAACTTATTGGGGTCAACTCTTTTTAGATAAGATTAAAAATTGTCTTATAAAAAAAAATCTAAATTTATATATCTGCGAGTTTAAACTCGATCAAGAGGTTCTAGATTCTCCCATCATAATTAATGATAATAAGGGTCAAAATTCTTTACAAAAGCTTTCAGGTCCCTTAGAGTCAGAGAAAGAAGCTAATCTTGTTTGGAGTGAAAACATTCCAAGTACCTTAAGGTTTAAGTTATACATGTATTATCAAATTGAATTTAAAACTTTTCTTTTTGATATCGATCATGTTGTTCCGAGTAGTTTAGGCGGCCCTGGTAATATTGAAGAAAATCTCTACCCCCTCCCATATGGAATAAATCGCAAGAAGAGTGATTGGGTTCCAAATGGATTATTTGTTACAGCAATTAGACATCGTAAAATTTTTGATAAGATTTCAAAAAAAGCGCAGTCATTTTTAAATAGAAATATCTCAGATTATAAACGCGGAGAATTTAAAAGTGATAATGATTCAAAAGAAGTTGCAAAGGAATTGATTAATTTAGTTCGACTTCAAGATATTAAGACCATAAAAGAATTTTTTTCGGAAATTAAAGATTTTCAGTATCCAATTATTAAATGCGAGTATTGTGATAGAAGATAAATATATATCAATGCCTATTTACTTACCAGGTAATTATTAAATCGATTTTATAAATAATAAAGTATATATATGCCAATAATATATTCAAATATTAATTTACATTCAAAAATATCTATTACTGAAAAAGAGAATTTGAAGAGATTGAAAACGGTAATTGATTATCATGAAATTGGCTTTGATCTAAGCTATAAAAATTTAAAGAAAAATTCTATTGGTTATTTTTTTAGCGTTACCTACAATCAATCAAAATATTCTGATGTATTAAAGGGAATACCATCTATTAAATTACTAAATGATTCGCTGCAATTTGAATTTATTGGTATAGGTAAGCATTCATTTAAACCAGAGTTAATAGATTTATTAATGGCAGATAAAAATCCTAAGGTTCAATTCACCGATTTAAGGATATATATTCCAAAGTATGAAAATTTTGTTAGCTTGACCATACAAGATAATGATGATACTAAAATTTCTATATCATTTCAAAAAACTAAGCCAAAAATTTAATTAATTGTTAATCGATTAGTTTTCACATGAAAATTTTCAATTGATTAAAAATCTCTCTAAAAGTCGATTTAAGCTTGCTATAGATTGCAATACAAAAGCTTACTATGATGCCAATCGCGATCTATACGCTAATCAAGCTGCTCACGATGACTTTCTAAAATTATTAGCATTTGGTGGAAATCAAGTCGGTGAACTTGCTAAACTTATGTTTCGTCGCAAGGACCCAAATGCAATTGAAATTGATTCGCGTTTTGAGGAAGAACAAGTTTTTCAAACTAAAGGTTACCTAGAACAAGATAGGATAACTCTTTTTGAGGCGACCTTAAAATTCAATAACTTACTACTTCGGGCTGATATTCTTGAAAAAAATGGCAGCTTAATTGATTTAATTGAAGTAAAGGCGACCGGTTGGAATTCTTCAGAAGATTCTTTACTTGGAAATACGTCGCGTTCAAACCCCTTAAATCCAGCATTTGAAGAATATGTTTATGACATTGCTTTTCAAGCATATGTTATTCAATTAATATATCCAAATTATCAGATTAGACCCTGGCTATTGTTTCTAGATACAACTAAGCCGATCTATTTTGACGGTTTGCCAAATTTGTTCGTATCGGTAGGTCAGCATAATGATAAAATAGCCATTAAGGATCATACTGATATCCAAAAGCTGACTGAATTTCCTTTTGTTCTTTTGGATGCACATGAGGCCGTCAAGGTTGCGCAAAATACAGAGAGAATAAGAAGGGGGCGTCAGCCCTTAATTTTTTCTCACGTTCTTAAGAATGTAAGCGAGGCTTTATCTTTAGGCAACAAGCCAACCCCTGAGATCTCGGCAAGTTGTAAGTCATGCTCCTTCTATCAATCACCACTTCTTAAATCATCGTTGCGAAGTGGTTGGCATGAATGCATGAGTCATTTATTTGGCGATTCTACAATTGAACGTAAGGATTCGATATTTGGATTTTATGGGCCTGTTAAGTATGACGAATTTATAAATCAAAAAGTTTTGGCAATGAAATCTTTGCCATTAGGCTCTAATGCTTCATTAAATAGAGAGAATGGAAAGATACCACTAAAGCTCCGTCAGCATTTGCAACTTTTAGAATCCAAAGGAGAGCTAACAGATCTCTTTTTTGATTCTTTAGAAATTAAAAATATCATTATTAAGTGGAAATATCCACTTCATTTTATTGATTTTGAAACTTCACGAAGTGCTCTACCATTTTTCTACGGACATCGCGCATATCAACAGGTATTATTTCAGTTTTCGCATCACATGCTACATCAAGATGGCAAGTTAGAACATAAAACAGAATGTTTAATTGCTGAGCCAGGTGTCAATCCTAGTCTATTGGTTTTAGAAAAACTAATGATGGCGCTTGGTGATGATGATGGAACAGTATTTCACTGGTTTCCCCATGAAAAAACAGTTCTTCGTGAAATTTTGGAAGAGGCCACCAATAATCAGGCACCTAATTTGAATGAAATTATTATTTTTCTTGATTCATTAGGTATTCATAAGGAATCTAATGGTCGTTTAGTTGATTTAGGCCGTTTTTTTGATCAGTATATTTTTGTTCCAGGAAGCTCTGGAAGCAGCTCAATGAAAAAGTTACTTTCCGCACTATTTAAGCACTCAAGATTTCTTAAAGAAAATTATCAAAAGCCTCTGTATGGCACTAATTTAATGCCAAGTTTTAACTTTAAAGATAAATCTTGGTATGTTGAATCAAGCGGAATTGCTATAAATCCATACGAACAACTGGAAAATCGGTTTAATGACTCTTGGATCAACAATAATTTGAAAGAGATTGAGGCTCTTGAGGGAGAGTCTTATATGCAAGGAATTGCAGATGGGGCTGCAGCTGTCATTGCTTATACCAAGCTCCAACAAATAAATCTTGATCCTCAGGAGAGATTAGCCTTGCAGTATCAATTAAAACGATATTGTGAGCTTGATACCTTAGCAATGGTAATGGCTTACCAAGCTATTCATAATATAAGCGCTTCATAGTTTCTATTTTTTTTAAAAGGAGTATTTAGATGCCTAGTTTATATTTAAAAATGAAATTTAATTTAGAGTTATTTGCAACGGACAAAGACGCTAAAAAAGTTCTATCTAGCAGCGATGATAAAACAGTGGGCGATATAACTTTACATTATATAAGCGGACCAGAGATTGACCTGTCCTGGGATTTTCAGACCAAACGCTTTTAGAGATAATGACTCCTTCAACCTAAGGAGCAGGTATGAAGAGAGCACGGTTTTCAGACGAACAGATTGTTCGGATATTGCAAGAGGCGGATCGTAGTCCGATTGCAGAAGTTGCTAAGCGCCATGGTGTCAGCGAACCCTCGATTTACAGCTGGCGCAAGAAGTTTGGCGATCTAGGCACGGATGACGTCAAACGCTTAAAACAGTTAGAGCAGGAGAACGGCCGTCTAAAGAAGATCTTGGCAGAGCGCGATCTCGAGATTGAAGTGATGAAGGAGATTGCTGTAAAAAAGTGGTGAGCGTGCAAGATCGACTGGAGCAGGCCCGCTATGCAGTTAGGCGGGGCATCTCCCAAAGACGTGCTTGTACGCTGCTGAGTGTTGCTAGATCTGGATTGGGTTACCAGTGCAAGATGGCTGTTAAAGATCAGCCTATCATGGCTGCCATGCGCCAGTATTCCGAGCAATATCCTCGCTATGGCGCCAGACGGATTCGGATCTTTTTAAGACGGGATGGTCTTGTTCTAGGTCGCGATCGGACGGCACGCATCTGGGCTGGAGCTGGTCTGCAGGTGCCCGCCAAAAGGACACGCAAGCGCTATCGCAGTCAAAATCGACAACCGCATGTAGCAACCGGACCCAATGAAGTTTGGGCTTACGATTTTGTATTTGATGCTTGTGCCAACGGACAAAAGCTCAAGTGCTTAACCATGATAGACGAGTTCACCAAAGAGAGTCTGCGCATTGATGTGGCCGGCTCAATTAAAGGCAAGCGAGTGGTACAGGTTTTGGAAGAAGTGATTGCGCAGCGTGGTTACCCCAAAGTTCTTCGCAGTGATCACGGTCCAGAGTTTGTGAGCACCATCTTGTTGGAATGGGCGGTAGAGCAAGGTTTGCACAACTTACATATCGAGCCAGGTAAACCTTGGCAAAACGGTACTAATGAGAGTTTTAATGGTAAGTTCAGGGATGAGTGCTTAGCCATGAACTGGTTTTACAGCAGAGAGCATGCCAAAGTGATTATTGAAACATGGCGTAAGCACTACAATTTAATCAGACCACACTCAAGTTTGGATTATCAAACCCCATCTGAGTTTGTAGCTGGATGGCAAAAGGAATTAATAACGGGAGCCAGAGTTTCTAGATGAAATTGGTCCGATAAAACCAGACAGGTCAATTCCAGTAGCCACGATTTCTTCTAAGGCGTAGGTCGCACGTTCGAATCGTGCTGGGCAGACCAAATTTTCACTATTTAATGTTGTTTCAGGCTTATATATTGGCTCGATTGTGTCTAATCATGGTCGAGCTCGTCTAGCGTGAGGGTCACCTTGAGTAAGGCGTAAGTTAATCCTGGTTGACTATGCGACTTTTGCCACTGGGCAACTTTGATCAAATTAAGGGGCGGCCCATTTAGCGTCGGTTTGATCGTCTGTAGGGTGGGGCAGATCTGCGTGACTACCCCACGTATTAGTTCAATTAAACAATGACTTCCTAATCAATGCTTACATTGGCATTTTTAGCAATCTTGCCCCATTTATCAGTTTCATCTTTAACGTACTGAATAAATTGTTTTTGCGTAGCAGGCCCAATGTCTGCTCCTTGATTTGCCCAAAGCGTTTTAATTTCGGGAGCATTTAATGCATTGGTTGTGGCTACAAATATTTTGTCTTGAATTATCCGAGGCGTTCCTGAAGGCACCCAAAATCCATACCAAGAAATAGATTCAAATCCAGGCACTCCCGCCTGTGCCATCGTTGGTATATCTGGAAAAGCTGGCGAGCGTTTTGGCGAAGTAACTGCTAAAGCTCGAATTGATCCTGCTCGAATATAAGAAGCAGCACTGCCAAGTCCTTCAAAAATTAGATCAACTTCACCACCCATGAGGGCGACCATAGCGGGGCCGGATCCCTTATAAGGTACATGCACAAGAGAGGTGCCGGTTAATTTATTAAAAATCTCTCCAGCTAGATGTCTCGTGGTGCCATTACCTGAAGAGCCATAGTTGACCTTACCTGGGTTGGTTTTTGAATAACTAATTAATTCCTTTACCGAAGTAATGGGAAGTTTGTTGTTCACTACTAAAACGTCCGGAACAAAAGCTACCCCACGAATAGCGATTAAATCTTTATCAAGGTTATATGGGAGATTTTTATAGATGTTTTCAGCAACAGTATGGTGA
>Ga0247840_10008216_pt1 | contig 14115 bp, 15 predicted proteins | sample LaCruzMarch2015__FD_192404 | JGI IMG/M metagenome (GOLD analysis project Ga0247840, IMG submission 192404) | Freshwater microbial communities from meromictic Lake La Cruz, Castile-La Mancha, Spain - LaCruzMarch2015_17m | ecosystem: Environmental > Aquatic > Freshwater > Lake | place: Spain...
CGAGCTGGGTGCTGTAACACTCTAACCGCATTATTATTTATTTAAAAGTTGTAAAAAAATACAATGGCTATATTATATAAAGTATGACGTCCCTGGAGCGCAAAATCTTCAACAAGCATTTGATTGTCTCTCGCTCTCTTCGTAACAAGCCTTTTAAGCTTCGTCAAAATTTTGACAACTTTGAAGACGACCCGAAGTACTTACATATTAAAAGGCTCACTATCTTCTTTGCAAAATACCCTGATGTCTGTATGGATACCTACTTTGTAGCACCTTACAAGCTTTATCCTGATACACCGTATTTTGATCTTTCCTATTTTGCCTCTCCAAGAGCCATTAAATGTTACACAATTTACAAACAACAATTATTTCAGCAATCTCCAGATGCTCAAAGAGATGATATTAAAGAGTCCTTACAGTTCATTGTTAGATACTGCCTTCAAAACAATATTCAGCTACACGATTACGTCTTCCATAAAGAAAAGTCTATTGAACCTATTTGGACCTATCATGTCAAACATAACAAAATTAATCCCTACGTTTTGATGGAGTTTCCTAATCTCTTTAATACAATATCTAGTATGCCTCAAGATGAGAGAGAATTTCTTCTTGGAAACTTTGGCAGAAATTATCACGAATACCGGACAAGATATATGAATTCTAAAGAAGCAAAGCCCTTTCTTGAAAAAGCTTTTCTTCGCCTAAAACTTTTTGTAGATAAAAACTTGAACTCTGCAAAATATCAACCATAATATACACACTATGACATTCACGAAAAATATGTTTAACGAAATTAAAGAGTCTCTTTCTAGTAAAAAGGAGTCTCCTTATAAAGAAATCATGAAATTTGAGCCGGGTAAGACTTACGTTGTTCGTCTCGTTCCGAACGTAATCGACCCCAAGCGTACGATGTTTCATTACTATCATCATTCTTGGAATAGTCTTTGTAACGGTCAGTTTGTTACTACCCTTTGCCCTTCAACTTATGGAGAGCAATGCCCGATTGATCAGTACGTCTTAAAGACTTATAATACTGGTACTGTTGAAGAAAAGAATAAGATCAAGCCTATCACCCGTAAGGAGAACTGGTTTGTTAATGCTTATGTTATCTCTGATCCTACCAACCCTGAGAACGAAGGTAAGGTTAAGGTTATTCGTTATGGTAAAGAATTGGCTAAGATTATTAACTCTGCTATTGACGGAGATGACTCCGATGAATTCGGTGTTAAGATCTTTGATGTTGCTGAAGGCTGCTCCCTTAAGATCAAGTCTGAGTCCCGTACTGGTGCTGCCGGCGGAAGGGCTTTTGTAACTTATACTTCGTCAAAGTTTACTTCACCTTCTAAGCTTGACGGTATGGATGCTAAGAAAGTAGATTCTATCTATGAGTCTCTTATTGAGCTTGATAAGATTGTCAAACCTAAGACCTATGCTGAACTTCAGCGTATGATGGATCAGCACTTCTTCTGTGTCCAAGATGTTACATCGGTTGACGAAGAAGAAAGTGATACCCCAGCTCCTACTAAAGTAGCTGAAGCTAAAAAGAATGATGCTCTTGATTCAATTTTTGCCGGTATCAAAGAGTCCTCAAATAAAGAAGTAGAAGAGAAGTCTGCAGCAGAAGAAAAACCTGCCGTTGACGACACTGATGCTAAACTCAAAGAACTTCTCGCAAGTCTCTAATTTATGTTAAGAAGTAAAAAGAAACTCCAGTACGCTAATCATAACATAGTTCATTCACCGGAAGAGGTTGAAGAGCTTATTAATAATGGCGCTAAAGCATACGAAGCTTATCTTGACGCTTTGGGCTTCGATTGGCGCAACGATCCGAATAGTGCTGATACACCTCGCCGGGTAGCTAAGGCGTTTGTTACAGATCTTGCTATGGGTTGTTATACCGAACCGCCTAAAGTCACAGCCTTCGATAACGTAGACGAGTATGATGGCATGGTATGTCAGAATAATATTAAAGTTGTTTCGATGTGCTCCCACCACCATGCTCCTTTTATGGGGGTGGCTCATGTAGCTTATATCCCTTCCAAGAATGGTAAAGTTATCGGTCTTTCGAAACTTAATCGCATTGTTGATTGGTTTTCACGTAGACCTCAGGTCCAAGAAAACCTCACTATGCAGATTCATCAATATATTGATTCGGTTTGTGAAAAGAATAAGGGCGTAGCAGTTCTTATCGAGGCTAATCACACTTGTTGCTCGAATAGAGGTATTAAGCATGACAGTACAATGCGTACTGCCAGAATGTCTGGTTCTTTCTTAGATGAAAAAGATAATTCAAGGGCTGAGTTTTACAAATTTGTGGAATTTGCCCAGAACAATAAAGGACACATTTCGTAAAATGATTACTGACGAACAACTTGCAACAGCCTTAGTAGCTAAGATGGCTGGTATGGAACTGAAGAAAGTTGATGACTACACCTTAACACAGTCATCAACGGGCCCTGCTACTAGAATTGACCCTAAGCAGTTTTTGCCAGGTGTTCAGCAAGCTCAGCAAAATCATCAAGCTGCAATTATCGCTGCTGCTAATAGAGAGGCTGAAATGGCATACCCACTTCCTCAGTCACATCAGCCCATGCCGATCGCAAATGTTCAAACAGTAAGCACACCACAACCTCAAACTTTTACAGGTCAAGACCCCAATCAACTTACCTTTGATTTTCTTGATGAAGCAACTACTAAAAAGTCATTAAAACAGTTGGATTTAATTGTAGACTATCTATACTCTATTAATAACAAATTAGATAAGGTGCTCTCAAAACGTGACTAATATTCTATCCCTAAAAAAAGAATCTTTTGTTCAAAAGTTTCTTTTACCTATTAGCAAACTAGCTGATAATATTTCTATCTCATTTAATGATGAAGAAATATCTACTACTTGTGCCTCGCCTGATGGCTCTATAGTACTATTAGCTACCTATAAGACTGATACAGCTGTTAAAGGTATACCACGTATTAATCTTCCTGATGTTAAGAAGTTTATTCGTCTTGTTGATTGTGTTGATCTAGATACAATCGCTCTAACGATTAAAGATAATCATCTCAATTACGAAACACCTTCACAGAAATTTAACTACTTTCTCTTAGAAGATAACTATATGCAGAGATGTCCTGTTAATCCTGAAAAGATTAATAAGCTCAAATATGACACTGGCTTCATACTTTCTAGTAGCAAGTTTAACGACGTCCTAAAGGGAAGCTCTATTGCTACAGATTCTGATAAGCTCTACTTCTATACAAAGGACGATAAAGTCTACGCTGAATTAAACGACTACGAGAGACAGAATATTAATAATATTACCTATCTTGTATCAGATAAGTTTGTTGGAGAGCAAATTAAAAATACTCTTCCTTTAAACTTAGAAAATATTAGACTTTTAGCGGGCATTAAATGTAACGAATTTACTGTGAAGGTTAACAACGAACTAAAGGTAACTCTCTTTCAAATTGAAGAGGAAGGAATAACTATTAAATTTATTATTTCAGCCCTTGTAAAATAAATTATACCTCCATAAGTCTTATTATGTCAAATAAATTATCCACACTAGGTTACACGCTAAAGCGTTTGAGAGATTCTGGCTACTACGCTCATAAACTCTTTACAGAATATAATGACGCCGATCCTCGTGCTTGGACAATTATAATTGATCCGGGTATTAGTTCTGTTTTTTGTACCTGCTTTGTTAATGAGCCCTTTTATGGAGACTCTTATTTTGAGATTCAAGACGGTGATAGAAACATCCCTGGTCGTCTCAAAATTCAAACATCCTCTTTTGAAGTATTAATTGAACATTTAGTAAAATATAATATTAATAATAAAGCACCAGGTTATACACAGCGCCGGCCATTATCACCGGAAGAAAATAAATATTAACGGTATGCCTGGTGATGATAAGCCAAAGAAAAAGCCTAAAAAGACTTATCGTAAAAAGAAAACTGAAGCATTAGGTCTCAGTGCGCTGAATACCGAAGAGCAGATTTTACCTGAAAAGCAATTAGCACAAGTCGAAGAGGTTATTAAGCAAGCCTTTCTTCGCTTCTACGATAACGCTACCCTTAAGCAGTATAAAGTAAAAGACTTAGAACAGCTTGATACTGTTATTACTGAGTATCTAGATACCTTTATGTTACTAGGTTATGACATAAATGGTGAAAAAGTTCTTATTATGCATGCAACAAATCCGCATGATAGAGACGCTCTTGTTGAACATCTCCGCACAACTCTTCTTGGAATTATCAATCCACAAGGTTAAATAACTTTGTGCCAAAAAGCGAAGAAGTATTTAAAGACCCTTACGATGATGTTATAATCGAAAACCCTATAGACGAATCTCAGTACTATAGAGGCGATAAAAATGTACCAAAAGAGGACGCTCAGTTTGAGTGGACCCCGAAAATGGTCAAAGAGCTCAAGAAGTGTAAAGAAAACATTATTCACTTTGCTGAGAACCATTTTTGGATTGTAAACCTTGATAGAGGTAAAATGAAGATTGAGCTTTATAAGGCTCAAAAGAAAGCTCTTAAAGCTCTTGCTGACAATAGGTTTGTCTGTGTCTTAGCCTCCCGTCAATGCGGTAAGACAACAATTACTACGATATATGCACTTTGGAACACTTGCTTCTTTGACGATCAAAGAGTTATTATTGTTGCCAATAAAGAGAACACCGCTATTAATATTTTTAAGAGAATAAGAATGGCCTATGAAATGTTACCTAACTATCTCAAACCCGGGGTTAAAGAGTATGGTAAAACAGGGGTAACTTTTGCTAACGGTTCTAGTATTGGTATTAGTACAACTACTTCAACGGCGGCTCGTGGTGATACGGCTTCTATTCTTTGTATTGACGAAGCTGCATTTATTGATCCTCACTTCATGGATGAGTTCTGGAAATCAGTTATTCCTATTGTATCGTCTGGTAAAAAGACAAAAATTTTCATGGTGAGTACCCCGAACGGGTCAGGTAATAAATTTTACGAAATATATTCTGGTGCTGAAAAAGAAACAAATGGTTGGCATGCCGAAAGAATTGACTGGTGGGATGTCCCGGGAAGAGGTGAAAAATGGCGCAAACAAATGGTAGCCGCTCTAGGATCTGATGAAGCATTTCAACAAGAGTTTGGTAACACGTTTCTTGATGCTGGTAACTCAGCTGTAGGTGCTTCGGTTATCGAGAGGTTTAAAGAAAATAAAAAACCTGCTATACATACAAGTAATGAAGGTGCGTACAAAGTTTTTGAAGTACCAGATATTAATAAACTCTATGCAATTGGAGTTGACGTGGGTGAAGGTATTGGCCGAGCCGCTTCAGTAGCACAAGTAATGGATATTACCGATCTTACAGATATAAGACAAGTCGCTGTTTACGGAACTAATGTTGTTGAGCCTTATCATTACGCTAACAATTTAGTTAATCTTTGTTCACAGTGGGGTAATCCACCTTTACTTGTAGAAAGAAATAATTGTGGCGCACAAATTATCGATGCTCTTTTTCATAAACACATGTACGAAAGAATTGTATCATGTTCAAAATTAGCTAATACAGGATCCTTTTCTAACACAAGACACCTAGGAATTCTTTCCCATAATAATTTACGTTTTGCAGGAGTAGCAAATATGCGTTATTGGGTAAACTTTTTACAAACAGTACACATTAACGACTTGGATACAATTAAAGAATTTGAAACTTTTATTCGTTACCCAAATGGCACATACAGAAAAAAGAATGACTTATTTTATGATGATAGAATTATGTCCCTTGTTTGGGCTTTGTTTATATTAGAACCAGAAATTTGTCAACAACATTTTAATATTGAAGAATTTGATGATCAAAATAAACCTTTAAGAATCGCTAGTAATGATTACTATACTGCTGACCCAAGTCTCTATAAAATAAAAGACTTAAATAATAGTAACAACATTATGACATTAGGTAATACTGATCTTGAACAAAAATATACATCTTTAGTTACAGAAGGAAAACTAGAAAAAATGTATAGTAATTCAGATGTAGATGATTTAATGTCCCAGGGTTGGAAACCAATATAATATGCCAGACAACGACCTTTGCGAGACACCACAACCCACCCAGCAATCAGTTCTTAATAGACCCGGTAAAGATAAGTTTATACTTGTTTTAAATTTACCTCAGGTTTTAAGAAAACAATCTTTAGCAGATGACCTTATTAATATAGATCCTTTACAAATTAGTATATTCGGTACTATAGTGCCTGATGTAGCAGTATCCTCTAATGAAGTAAGATTTGGTGGACAATCGTACAATGTATCTTCATATGCTCGACCAAATTATCAACCACTAACCGTCAATTTTGTTGTTGATAATAAGTTCAAAAATTATTGGATTTTGTGGAAATGGCTATCAATTTTAAACGACCCCAAATCAAGCTATTACACCGGTACAGACCCAAAGATTGAAACTTGGAAAGATCGTGTTGAAAGTGGTATAGTAACTGAGTACCAAACAAACTTTTCTGTTATTGGACTAAATGAATATAACCAGAGATCTGTTGAATTTGTTTATTATAACACCTTTATTACAAATATCGGTGGTATAAATTATGATTACAATGATACTGAATTAATAAAATCTACAGCTACTTTTCAATTCTCTCAACTTGATGTAAATCTTCTTTCATAAAAAAATACCATAAAAAGCATAAATAATAATACAAGATTATGGCACGAGCAATTAATTCACCAGGTGTACAGATTACAGAGACAGATTTATCTAACTACCAGCAAACTGGCGGAGGAACAACAGTGTTTGTTCCGGGTTTTGCCTCTCAGGGTCCAACCGACGAAGTACTTTTAGTAACTACTGCTGCAGAATTAGATCAAATCTATGGAACCCCAGGTACTCCTGCAGAAAGATATTTTTATTATACTTGCAGAGAGGTATTAAATTCTCCAGCTACCCTACTAACAACAAGACTGCCATACGGATCTGGTTCAGGTGAAGGTTTTACAGATAGTTATGGAGCTCTTTTTTACCCTGTAGCCTCCAGTAACAGCGGCTTTAGTATTGGTCAACCCGTACATAAAACTCTCAGTCAAACAACTTATAATAACCTCGTTCAAAACAATTTTTCATGGAGTTCTATTAGTACAACAACAACTGCAGCATCATTCGACGGAACAACAGCAGATGCAGGTATTGTTATTCTTAATTCATCTCAAACAACTCAAAACGAATTTTTTGAAGGTTATTATGTATCAATAGCAGATAACACTGATTTCGGTCCAAATTCTAATTTCACATCAGTTGTTTCCATGAGTGGTTTAATAGGTACAGATGCATACACACCTGTACCTCTCAATAAATTACAATTCACCCTTTCAGCTACACAAGCACAAGTAAATTCAAATTCAATTTCAGAAGTTATTGAATCGATTCCTACATATAATTTCGGTGATACATACTACAGCGATTCAGTAATACTCAATGTCTGGAAAGTTCGTAACTCAATATACGAGCCTCAATCTCTTGTATATTCTCTTGCTGAAACCCACATTGGTTCACTTGATAGTGATAAAAAGACCGTTGCCGAAATCGGCGGCACATTAAAATCTTTCTATATTGAAGATCTCGTAAATAATAGTTCTTCTAACTTAAAAGTGTATATTAACCCTGCAATTTCAAAAAACACTAATTGGGTATCCTTAACTTCAAATAATCCAAGTAAGAATGTTACAGTAAATAGTAACAACAAAGCAATATACGCAACCGGTACTTTTATACCTACATATCAAAACAGTGCAGCTAAGCGAGTCGGTAACATTGTTCAAAAATCTGAAAGAGCCTTATCTTTAGTTGAAACACCTGAAACAATCTTTATTGATGTAATCGTTGATGGCGGTCTTTCAACAATACATGCAACCGTAGCTGGAGATACAGCACTATTTGACGATAAGACTTTTATTAATGTTTCAACATTATTAAACTCCGAAACCTCTACTACAGCAACTCGTTGGAGAAATATTTTCAATGTATTCAACAGCTTTGCTCAAAATACCCGTAAAGATTGTGTATACCTTGCTGATCCATTAAGACATATATTCGTTAACGGTGCTGATACTAAAACCTTATCGGTAAGAGGTAATACATTCTCAACTAACATTTACACACCCCTTAAGAATTTATTCAGTACAATTAATTCTAACTATGCAGCAACTTATGCAAACTGGGTAAAACAGTATGATGCTTTCTCAGATACATTCGTATGGTTACCACCTTCAGGTTACGTAGCAGCAGTCTTTGCACGTACTGATACAAATGCACAGCCTTGGATTGCTCCAGCCGGTCTCAATCGTGGTATTATAAACAATATTGTCGATCTTGGATTTAATCCAAATCAAAAGCAGAGAGACTTCTTATACACTATCTCCCTTAACCCTATTGTATCTTTCCCAGGAGACGGGTTTGCAGTTTTTGGTCAAAAGACACTACAAAATAAACCATCCGCATTTGACAGAATTAACGTACGCCGTTTGTTTTTAACTCTTGAAAGAGCTACACAACAAGCATTAAAGTACTTCGTGTTCGAGCCAAATACAGAATTTACACGTACAAGACTTAGAAACTCTATTGTACCTATTTTTGAATTAGCTAAAAACACAGAAGGTCTTTACGACTACCTAATTGTTTGCGATGAAAGAAACAACACACCAGATGTTATCGATCGAAATGAGGTAGCAGTAGATATCTACATTAAGCCAGTTAAGGCTGCAGAATTTATCTTAGTGAACTTTATTGCAACCAGAACTGGTCAAAACTTCCAAGAATTAATCTAATAAGTATTTACATATGGCACAAAATATAACAGACTTCTATAGAACAGTACAACAGAATGACTTTGCACGTCAATTTCAATTCAGAGTTGTACAGTTAGCAAATACAAACTTCAGTGAAGATCAGTTTGTATACCTAGAAACAGCCTCTCTACCTGGCCGCACAATTAACAACGTACCTGTACCTTTTATGGGTCTGCAGTTCAACGTACCAGGTACAGCTTCATACCCTGGCTCGGATAATTACGCTGTAACATTCCGCTGTGATCAAAACTATAATATTCGTGCCGTATTAGAGAACGCTACATTTAACACATTTGATGATGGTACTTCTTCTGGTGATTATAACATCGCTAGAAACTCATCTGTTATTACATTAAATCTTCTCGGTAAAGGTGGATCAACTGTTCGTCAGTATACCCTTTATGGTGCTTACGTAACTTCAGTTGGAGATATCGGGTACAATCTTGGGGATAATGGTACAATTGTAACAGTTCCAACCACACTTGCATATCAGTACTGGAGAGTAACAAGTACTAACGAGGACGCAGTTCCTACTACAACTACTACAGTAAACGCTAACCGATAAAGGTAAATTTAGCAATAAGTAATATTGCTATATGGCTAAACCTGAACTAGCTGGTCAAATACCCTTTTTCTTAGAAAACTTTTTAAGTAGACCTGCTAGCGCTCTACCTAAAGGTGCTCAGTGGGTTTTAGTATTTGAAGGAGCATTTAGTCCTACTACCGGTAGACCTGATTATCCAGAAGTACTACCAGTAAGAGCTATAAAAAAAGGTATTCGTCTTGAGCCGAGAAAGTTTAATATAGACGAGGCTATCGATACAACTCTTATAAAAGATTACCAAGAGACAAAGGGTTGTTTGTTCGCTCAAGCCGTGCAAGTACCTGGTGATAGTTATGTTGCTAACCCTGAAGGCATACAACAAAACGGGTATATAAGATCTTATATTGGGGGAGGTCGAAACGCATTCGAAACTTTAAGTATATCTTTTTTAGAGACAAATGTTAGTTTTGTAGAAAATGTTATTAGGCCTTGGGTTATAGCTACATCTCATCTCGGTATGATAGCTCGTTCAGGAGCTGATAACTATCGATGCAATATAACTATTTATAAATTAGGCGTTATATCTCCTTCAGAGACTCCACACGTACTTCAAAAATTTACATTTTACGGTGTCTGTCCCACAGGTGTTTCAGGAGAAGAGTATAATTATACTCAAACCTCGTCCCCGGTTAATAGAGAAGCTACATTTACATTTCATTACTATAGTAGTGAATCATCTCCAGGTAACACATCCATTACTAACAACGGTTCAAATATACCAGTACCTTTAAGCACTGAAGATAAAAATGTAACAGTTCAAGCACCATAATAACCCTGGTTTATTTTTATTTTAAACCATAAATGTTATAATGGATTCAAATTTTGTTAATAATGCAATCGTTAACAAAGATAATATCTTTTACAAAGAGCTAAAAGTAAAGCACCTCAAAACTATTTACAAATGTTTGTTTGGAGACGATCCTAATACTAATGTTGTCATAAGAAATTTAAACAACATACTCTGTGAACTCACTTCTTTACCTCTTAGTAAAATAGAAGCTTTAAATTTTGTCGATTACTTTTTGCTGCTTTTTGAGCTGAGATGTACTAGCATTGGTAATATAATTTCAGCTGAGTTACCAGAAACCCCGAACTATAAACTACAAATAAACATTTATAAGTTCACAGAGGCTTTAGAAAAAATTAAAACAAATGAATTATTAGCAGTAGACTCTATTGACAATATTAAAATACATTATCGTCTGCCTACACTTTTAGAAGTTAATAAGCTTATTGAAAATAATACCGTAGAAGATATCTATATAACACTCTTAGATAAAATAGTAATTAAAGATATTGAAATAGACTTAAAACAGCTCGACAAAAAGAGTATCATAACTATACTGGAAAAATTACCCGCTAAAATTACTTATACAATTGCAAACAAAGCCTATATTGTTTTAGACAAGTTTAACGAAATTAACTTACTTTCGTATATACCAGAAATGGTTGAAAGGTGTTTATATTTTAATTTTAATATAAAAAATCTAATATTACTTTTAAAATTACTATTCGGTGACCAGCTACTATCACTTTATGAGAATATATTTGCTCTTTGTAAAATGGGCAACTTCACACCTGAGTATATTGAAAACTGTACCCCTGGTGAGTATCTATTATTCCATAAAAAACTCGAACAAATACGTTCACAACAAACAGCCCCTATACAATCTAGCAATTTAAATATAAACACCAACAGTAATTTTGATGATATAAATCCTTATAACTCTCCAGATTTACCTCCTATTACTTCCCGATCTGAGTTTACACCTTAAGATTGATTAAAAGATATTAAATGATAAATACAAATATATGAGCACCCCAGCTCCAGACATTAATGATATTTTAAAACTGTTAAAAGACTTTGAAACCTCTCATAGTTATACTGTCTATGCTCCGTCTCTTGAAAAAGAACTAACCTACAAACAGCTCACTACCCAACAGCTTAAATCCCTTTATAAAACCTCTATTAATACTAATCTTTTAAATTTAGAATTTAATCAGGTTCTTAATAATATCTTAAAAGAAAACTGTTTAGAGAAGGAAATAGATGCAAGTAAGCTAACAGTCTATGATAAACTTTTGTTTTTTATTAAAACAAGAATTGAATGTATCTCATCCGAAATTAAATTTAATTTAACTCAAGACGAAATTGATGCTTTTAATTTTGCAGAAAATAGTGTAACTGTTGATATTAAAGAACATTTACAAAAATTCTTAGATAAGAAATATCAGTTTACTAAAGAGACTTTCACTGTAAACGACAGTCAAATTATATGTGAGCTACCTAATTTGGAAATAGATAGTAAATTTGAAAATGATCTAAACACTGCAACGATTTCAGATACCACTACAGACAATTTTGCAAATATTGTAGGAGATACCTTTATTAACGAAGTAACAAAATATATATCTGCTATTAGAATTAATAACACTGATATAGATTTATTAGCTTGTGATTTTAAAACAAGAATAGAAATTATTAAAGCTTGTCCAGCATCTCTTATTAAGAATGCTTTAAACTATATTGAAGCATATAAACAAAAAATAAGTGAGTTATTAATTGTTAATATTCAAGCTAATAAAGATATAGTTTTAACTAAAGAAATACCCTACGACGCCTCGTTTTATAATGTATAAATAGTTCTCTTCTTAAATATATAAGAAGATGGAACAGTTAAGTTTGACTGCAAATACTAAAGATTCTTTAGCCAGAATCTTAATAGGTCAGTTTGATATTTTAATATCAGAATATCCTCGTTTAGCCGAAGAGATATCTACAAGAGCTGCAGCTATTGAAGAGAAAAAGTCTCTAAGCCTTAAAGGCTTACAATCAGCTTTTAAAAAATCAGGTCTTATAGGTAAGGGTGGAGTATTCAGCTTATTAACAAAAGCTTTTTTAAAAAAACCTTCTACGACCGGTATATCCCCTACAGGTATAGAAAATAAAGGAACAGGACTAACCCCTGATATTATTTCGACTCTACCTGCTGTTACACCTTTGCGTCAAGCACCTACTGATACTACAAAGAAAAAAGAACAAGACCTTTTACAAGAAACACAAAAAGCAATACCTGTAGAATTTGCAGGTTTTACCTATGAAGGTGAAGCCGACTTTAAACGGGTATTACCTCCTCTGTTTGAAGATATTCTTAAAAAGTTCTTTAAAAAGACAGATCAGTTTGGTACTGAGGGATTAATGCCACAAACCGATACCGATTATGGTGGCGGACTATTAGAAACTTTAGCTAATTTAGCTATGCTTAAGGGTGGTCTAAGAGGCGGCGCTGCAGGCCGCCCTCGAGGTCGCATTGGACAGTTTCTTCGCAACCGAAAAGCAGGCCGTTTAAGAGCTCAAAGAACAGCGGCTCGAGCTGCTAAAGCAGGTACTCCTCCCCCTCTGCCAGCATCTAAACCGGTTTCTACAACTACTCCTCCTAAGACTGCACCCTCAGCAGCAGGTAAAGCTGCAACCAAAGCAGTTGGTAAAGGAGCAACTACAAGTATCGGTAAGGCAGCTGCAAAACGTATTCCTTTACTTGGAACAGTCCTAACAGCCGGCTTTTTAGGTTCTGAATTACTTGAAACATCTAAACAAGAACAAGCTGGAGAGATTACTAAAGAAGAAGCTAAAAAACAAAAAGCAGGAGCCGTTGGAGGTGCAGGAGGAGGATTAGTTGGAGCTTTGGGAGGCGCAGCTGCAGGAGCCGCTATAGGTTCTGTTGTACCGGTAGTTGGAACTGTAATAGGTGGGGTTATAGGTGGTATAGCAGGAGGTTTAGGTGGGGAAATGCTTGGCCGTACAGCTGGTGAAACACTTGTAGGAGACGAAGCCCCTGCCCTTGCTCAACCTGAATCTCAGCCTCCAGTAATCGTACCTACACCAGAAGCTACTGAAACACCAGAAATTAATATACCTAAACCAATCGATAATACAAATATATTAAACACTATTGCTACAAACACAGGTTCTACAAACGAGGTATTAAGAGCTTTAAGTCAAGCTATCTTTAAGCTTGCTCAAACTTATGAAACAAAAGGCTCTAAGGATAGTAGCAATATTTTTATAAACGGACAACAACAAACCCCTATACCTTCAGCTTCTCAAGTAGCTGCGCAGAACGTCGACCCTATAAGACAAGTACGTATGCAGTTCGCGGTTTAAAGTTATAAGTATTATATATGGCAAGTAGTGGGCAATTTATGACTGATGAGGGAAGAGGCGGCGCAGCCTCTAAGGTATGGGAGTCTACTAATAGCACTTTTGATGTAGTTCATAACTATCGCTGGACTCTTAGTAATAAATTAAACCCAAATACCCCTGATAGTCTTGACGAAGTGCCGTATATAAAATTAATAGAATATCGTGTAGACGAATCAACTATTAAAACCCAGCTTAGTTATTATTTAACAGGCGCCGGCCAGACAACCCAGAATGTTACGCAAGACTTTCTTGACTTTAGTACCGATCTTATTAACGGTTTTTTAAATACTAGTATTAATTCACCAGAAATTAATAAAAATAAAGACGTAAATTTATTAGCACCTTATGAAAATTTATTTCCAAGAAATCCTACAGGCAACAATTATGTTTTACCGTACTTTGATGATGTCAATTTTGAAGTAAATACCCCTCAGTGGGCATCGTTAGATACGTTAGAAGCAG
>Ga0247840_10008217_pt1 | contig 14114 bp, 14 predicted proteins | sample LaCruzMarch2015__FD_192404 | JGI IMG/M metagenome (GOLD analysis project Ga0247840, IMG submission 192404) | Freshwater microbial communities from meromictic Lake La Cruz, Castile-La Mancha, Spain - LaCruzMarch2015_17m | ecosystem: Environmental > Aquatic > Freshwater > Lake | place: Spain...
AAGCTTTGCACTTGATTTTTTAACTCACTTCGTTCATAACAAAATCCACGCCTGACTCAGGGCTTTTTTCTACTGAAAAAAGCCCTTCCGTCTTGCACATTTTCAAAACACTGAATACTTTCAGTGTTTTGAAAATGTGCACCCGGTAGGAATTGAACCTACAAAAACAGTTCCGAAGACTGTTGTGATATCCGTTTCACCACGAGGGCATATTTTTTGTTTTTTGGCTTTTAAAATTGTTGTGATATTTACCCGTTCAAATTTTAATAAATTTGTTCGGGTCCATTTCACCATGGGAGCATTAACTTCACAATAATACGCTAAATTAGCTAAAAATCAAAAAATATAATAAAATTGCAAGAACTTGCCCAGTTAGAAATTTCATTTAAAAAATTATGAAGGCAAACGAAAAATATGAAGAAAAATACAAAAATACAAGACAATAAAGATTCTGAAATTTCTAATGAGGTGGAAAAAAATACTGGTGAATTCGGCCTTATACCAAAAGAAGTTTGGGAAGTGTCACAAAAATTAAAAACCGCAGGTTTTGAAGCATATTTAATTGGTGGATGTGTTAGAGACTTAATTATAAACAGAAAACCGAAAGACTGGGATATTACAACAAATGCAAAGCCAGAACAAATAATTTCTACTTTTACAGATACTTTTTATGAAAACTCTTATGGAACTGTCGGTATTGTAAACGAAAACGCCACGGATGAGACAGTTAAAGTTATTGAGGTAACACCTTATAGGCTTGAAGCTGAATATTCTGACAATAGAAGGCCTGATAGTGTAACTTTCAGCGATAAACTAGATGATGATCTTCATAGAAGAGATTTTACTATTAATGCCATCGCTCTTAATCTTACAAAAGAGGGGAGTAAAGAAGGATTTTACAAAGGTAATATTGAAGACTTCTATAGTGGACAAGAAGATTTAAAAGAAAAAGTTTTGAGAACTGTTGGTAACCCCCACAAGAGATTTCAAGAGGACGGTTTGAGAATATTGCGTGCCGTCAGAATAGGTAACTATGCCGGTTTTAAAATTGATAAACATACAGAAGAAGCCCTTAAAGCTGAAGCACCTTTACTACAAAAAATAGCAAAGGAAAGAATCCGCGATGAATTTACAAAAATTATAATGTCAGAAACTCCTATGTCTGGGATAGAAATGTGCCAAGAATATGGAATACTGAAATATATAATTCCAGAACTTGAAAAAATGATAAGTATTGAGCAGAAGGGTGCTCACATTTATGATGTATGGGAACATTCGCTAAGAGCTTTACAATACACTGCTGATAAAAATCTTTCTCTTGAAATACGTCTTGCTGCACTACTACATGATATAGGAAAACCAAAATCTCGTAGACCAGGCGAAGATTTAACAAAAGAAAAATGGACCTTCTACGGGCATGAGGTCATTGGAGCTAGAATGGCAGAAAAAATCTTGCAGGATTTGAGATATTCTAAAAAAACGATTGAAAAAACAGTAAAACTTGCAAGATGGCATATGTTCTTCTCAGATACCGAACAAATAAGTTTATCCGCGGTAAGAAGGATTATCGCTCAAGTAGGAAAAGATAATATTTGGGATCTTATGAATGTGCGAATAGCCGATAGAATAGGCATGGGAAGGCCAAAAGAGAGTCCTTATCGCTTGAGAAAGTATGAAGCTATGATTGAAGAGGCAATGAGAGATCCTATTTCAGTAGGAATGTTAAAGATTGATGGGGAAAAATTGATGAAAGTTACTGGAGAAAATCCTGGACCAAAAATTGGTTTCGTACTACACGCACTTCTTGAAGATGTTTTGAATGATCCAAAGTTGAACACGGAAGAATATTTAAATTCTAAAGCTAAAGAATTAATAAAACTGCCAGAGAAAGAACTCAAAGAAATGGGGGATGAAGGAAAAAAGAAAAAAGAAGAAGAAAATGAAGAAGAAATAAATAAAATAAGAAAAAGTCATTGGGTAAAATAGAATGAATCGGGCGAGAAAAAAGATTTGTTTGAACAAATCTTTTTTCTCGCCTAATTCTTATTTTTATGTTAGGATGTTTTGGAATCGGGGCGTGGCCCGACAAAATGATTACATTTTCAACGGGTAAATGTAATGGTGGATAAAGAGAATATGAGATCGTAAGCTTAGTTAAATATCGGGGCGTGGTGTAACGGTAGCATCCATGCTTTGGGAGCATGTAGTTCGAGTTCGAATCTCGACGCCCCGACACGAAGTGAGGGAGAGGTAAGGCAAACTGCTTTGCCTTACCTAGAGATTCGAACAGCGGAATCATATTTTTTCAGCAGAAAAAATAGATGAGCTGGTGCCCAGACCGAGGTGAGTGACGACGAGCCGAGAGTCGCGGGCGAATCTCGACGCCCCGACAAATTATAAATATGATTAAAAAATTTCAAAGAACAATTGAAGATTTTATTTGTAAAAAATGTGGCACTAGTATAAAAGGAACTGGATATACAAATCATTGTCCAAATTGTTTATGGAGTAAACATGTTGACGTTAATCCTGGAGATAGGGCAGAAATATGCGGAGGAATGATGTCACCAGTTAAAGTAGAAATTAAAGGTGGAATTTATACATTGACTCACAAATGTGAAAAATGCGGTTTTGAAAGAAGAAAAAAAATGGAAGATACTGATAACTTTGAAGCAGCTATTGATATTGCAAAAAAGGTAATTAATTGATTTAAGTAGTTTTTTCTGATAATATCGTTTGGTTCAAGCGGGTATAGTTTAATGGTAAAATAGGAGTTTTCCAAACTCCGGTTAGGCGTTCGATTCGCCTTACCCGCACAATAAAAAGCCACGTTTATCGTGGCCTTTTTGTTGTGTGGGTAAAGCAAGCAAACTGCTTTGTTTGTGCAACCAAATTTTCTTGAGCAAAGCGATTAGAAAATTGAAGTACTCTTGTAGTATGGCGAATAGAACAGCGGAGTCATATTTTTCTAGCAAGAAAAATAGACGAGCTGGTGCCCAGACTTTTCCGAGTGACGACGAGGAAAAAGTCGAGGGAGATACTCGCCTTACCCGCACAATAAATAAAACAGGTTAATTAACTTTAATCTGTTTTATTTATTAATGTATTGTAAAGCGAATCGAACAAGAGATTGGTAAGGGATTGTGCTTCATATAAAGAAAATAAAAAAACCACTCAAGAATGAGTGATTTTTTTATTTTATGAAGCTTACTTAACTGCATCCTTCAAAGCCTTTGCTGCTCTGAACTTTGGAACCTTCATAGCCTTAACCTGGATAGTTTCACCAGTTCTTGGGTTTCTTGCTTGTCTAGCTGCTCTAGCTTTAACTGAGAAGATTCCTAGACCTGCAATTGAAACTTCATCGCCTTTCTTCAATGAAGCGACGATTGAATCAAAAACTGTATCTACGACTTGTTCTGCTTGGACTTTTGTTCCATTTAGAACGCCGTGAACTGCATCTACGATAGCTGCTTTATTCATATTTTTTTAATTAATCCATATATCAGGTCAGGGATATATGAAAACTTGTAATAAACAATCCCTTATGTGCTTTCCTTATGTCCGCCGAAGCGAACGCACAAAGGATCAAAGACCTGCAGGTTATTATAATACTAGCCATTTTAAGTGCAATAGGGAGGAAATAAAAAACTGTACAAATGATGTTGATAAATAAGGATTATTTTAATAATAGAATAAATATGGCCTAAAATAAGGATATTTCTGGATGAGAAAATATCAATTGACTTTTAAAATTAACCATGATCCTGTTAAACAAAAAGGTTTTTAATACTTAAAAACAAAAAAGAATTGGTTTTTCCCAATTCTTTTTTGTTTTTCTGTTAAGAATAGATTTTATCTTGCGTACCCGGTAGTAGATTTGCACATTGATTTATTATTATCAAAGATTAAATCCATATTTATTACCGTCTTGATTTTATAAACACATTGTTCTACAAAATGATACCAAGATTAACTATCGGGCGTATTCAATGACTCTTGTTTCTCTAATAACCGTAACTTTTATTTCTCCTGGGTATTTTAGATCGTTTTCTATCTTTTCTGCAACATCTCTAGCTAATTTCTTAGCCTCAATATCTGTAATTTGTTCTGGCATAACAAACATTCTTATTTCACGACCTGCTTGCAAAGCATATGATTTCTCAACTCCAGGGAATGAATTAGCTAACGCCTCCAATTCACCGAGTCTCTTTAGATAATTTTCTATACTATCGCTTCTAGCACCTGGTCTTCCGCCTGAAATAGTATCTGCTACTTGAACTATCACCGCTTCAACATTTTCAGCTGGATATTCTTCATGGTGAGACTGCATAGCTTTTACAATTTCCTCATTCACACCAAATTTTTGTAGTATTCTTCTTCCTATTTCTACGTGAGTACCAACAACTTCATGGTCAAGTGCCTTGCCTATATCGTGTAGAAGAGCAGCGGCTTTGGCGATTTGTACATTTGCACCAATCTCCTCAGCTATCATTCCTGCTATATGGGACATTTCTATTGAGTGTTGCAATACATTCTGGCCATAACTTGTTCTGAAGTGTAATCTTCCCAATATTTGTATAACTTTAGGATCAAGGTTGATGATTCCACATTCATACACAGCTTGATCTCCCTTATCTTTGATAATTTTGTTTATATCTTGCTGAGCTTTTTCAACAATTTTTTCAATTTTTGCTGGTTGGATTCTTCCATCTATAAGCAAGTTCTCAAGTGCAACTCTAGCTACCTGTCTGCGAATAGGATCAAATGAAGATATAGTAATAACACCAGGGGTGTCATCTACAATAACTTCAACTCCAGTAACTCTTTCAAAAGCCTTGATATTTTTACCTTCCTTTCCAATAATCTTTCCTTTCATTTCGTCAGAAGGAATACTAAGCATAGTAGACATAATATCTGGTGCAACCGAAGTAGATAATCTTTGTATAGAAGTTATCAAAATTTCTTTTGCTCTATGATCCAACTTTTCCTCGCCTGTTTCTTCTAGTTTTTTCATCCTTCCAAGAAGATCTTCACCGTATTTTTTCTCAACAGAAGATAACAAAAAGGTTTTAGCTTCATCTTCAGTCATCTTAGCTATAGATTGTAAATCAATGATTTTTTCTGACTCAAGTTTTTCGGCCCTATCACGGATTTCTTTAATCTCAACAACTTTTTTCTTAAGACTCTCAACTTCTTTATCTATATCTATCTGTCTTTGGTCCAAAAGACTTTCTTTTTTAATCAGACGGTCTTCTGTTTGTTTAAATTTTTCTTCTTTTTCTTTAGATTCCTTTTTAGTCTCTTTCATTATTTCTACAGATTTTGTTTCTGCTTCAATAATGATTTTTTTGGCTTTTTCCTCAGCATTAAGCATCATCTGCCTAATCTCAAGCTCCATAGAACCTCTTTTACCAAGAGAAATTATGAGCCTTAGGAAATAACCTATCGCAATACCAATGAGACCAACGGCGGCTGCGATAAGAAATACTATTTTTAATGACATTTTTGCGAAAAAGATTTCGCCTCTTTAGACTTCTACTTTAAAACCAAGAAAATGGCTTAAGTACGGAACTAGCTTTATGTTACATTTTACGAATTTAAGTTTCAAAAACATATTACTTGTTTAAAATCTGAAAAAACGGAATCCTCAAATTAAATTATTAACAAAGTGATAATATCTCATTTTAGTAGAAATGTCCAGAAACCCGCTATCATTCTCGCCCGCCTGCGGTAGGCAGGCGGGAATGACAAAAATCAAATAAATACAACAAAAACAGCCGATTTGCTCCGCAAATCGGCTGTTTCTCCTTATTTTTAGATTTTTATATCACTTTATCAATAATTCCATATTTTTTAGCCTCATCCGCAGACATATAATAGTCTCTATCAGCATCTTTCTCTATTTGAGTAAGAGTTTTACCTGTATTTTCTGCCATCATCTTATTAAGCTTATCTTTGAGTTTAAGAATTTGTTTTGCTGTTATTTCAATATCTGAAGCCTGTCCTTGGGCACCTCCCATGGGCTGGTGAATCATTATTTCCGAATTTGGCAAAGAAAATCTCTTGCCTTTCTTACCCGATGAAAGCAAAAGCGCTGCTGCTGAAGCCGCTAGGCCTACGCAAACAGTAGAAACATCATTCTTAACATGATTCATTGTATCTAGAATAGCTAAAGCCGCTGATACAGATCCTCCTGGAGAATTAATATAAAGCTGTATATCTTTCTTAGGATTTTCAAACTGAAGAAACAAAAGCTGAGCTATTACAATGTTTGCAGTTTCATCATCTATAGGCCCACCAAGAAAAATAATATTTTCTTTGAGAAGCCTTGAATAAATATCAAAAGCTCTTTCGCCAAATTGTGATTTTTCAATAACTGTAGGAATCAAGTTCATAATATTAATTAATGTTATTAAGTTTATAAAATATAATATAACCCCTTCTCGCCCCGTAGTAAACCGAATTATCGTGAGGTTCTACTACTGGGGTCAATGACTGTTGGGATTAGATTCATCCCGTTAGAGACAGGTCGCGATCTTTATCTCTTCCTGCCCAAATTATTATTAATAAATCTGCGACTTTCTAATAAAATATGTAATCGGTAATTATAAGCGATCGTGGTCTCTAACGGGATTCATGTTTTTATTCGTTAAAGTTTAGATTAATAACTAACAAAAGATACAACATAATCTAAGGCAAAGCAAATTTTCTTTTTTGCTTATTTTCTTTGTTTCTTTATACTTATACTAATTATGAGATTACACAGATTTTATATTGATCAGCAAATAAATGACAAAAAAGAAATTCGGATTGAAGATACAGATCTTTTAAACCAATGGGAAAAAGTCTTTCGTCTAAAAGCAGGGGATAAAGTCATACTTTTTGATGGATCTGGCTCTGAATACGAAGCGGTTTTTGAATTAATATCAAAAAAAGAAGCGGTATTAAAAATTGTGGACACAAAAAAAATTGAAAAAGAAGACAAAATTGAATTGCATATTTTTCAATCAATTATTAAAAAAGATAATTTTGAAATGATTGTGCAAAAGTGTACGGAGATTGGAACTGGTGCTTTTCATCCAGTGATTTCAGAAAGAAGCGAAAAGAAAAACCTAAATATAGAAAGACTAGAAAAAATTGCCAAGGAAGCTAGTGAACAATCTGGAAGAGTGAACCTACCGAAAATTTTTGCTCCAGAAAAACTAGAAGGGGGGATTGAAAAATTTGATGGAAAATTATTTGTTTTAGATTTTGATAGTTCGCCCATTGATCCCCGCATCCGCGAGAATGACAACGACAGCAAACTCGGCATTTTAATCGGACCAGAAGGTGGATGGAGCGAAAAAGAAAGAGAATTATTCAGACAGAAGGGGATTGAATCAATTTCTTTTGGATCACAAGTACTTAGGGCGGAAACTGCCGCTATAGTTGCAAGTGCTTTAATTTTACTTAGATGAGAGTTTCTCAATAACTTTATAAACTTTTGAACTTTTTACTTTATAACTTAAATATATGATTTATTTCTTCTATGGTACAGATACAGAAAAAGCCAGCAAAAAAGCAAACGTTACAGTTAGCTCTTCTCTGAAAAAACATCAAGACGCAACATTAATTAAAATAGGTGAGGAAGAATTATCTGAAGGAAGAATAAGTGATCTAATCGGCGGACAAGCACTTTTTTATAATAAATATTTAGTTTATTTTCATAGAGCTTTTGATAACAAAGTCAGTAAAGAACTTATTCTTAAAAATATTAAAGATATAGGGAAATCTGAAAACATTTTCGTATTCGCCGAAGGAAAAATGGACAAATCTAGCCTCGCAAAAATAGAAAAAGTTTCCGAAAAAGTAGAAGAATTTATTAAACCAGAAAGAACACTAACAAAAAAAGAGGCTCTTGCTCAAAAAGGAGAGAAGATAGATTTTTTTGAATTTGCCGATGCATTAGGAAGACGAGATAAAAAAAGTCTTTGGGTTCTTTATCAAGATGCTTTAGCTGAGCAAGTACCAGCTGAGGAAGTTCATGGAATATTTTTCTGGCAAATAAAAAGTATGCTTTTGGCAAAAAAAAGTTCTTCTCCTATGGAAGCTAATATGAAACCCTATCCATATCAGAAAGCGAAAGAATATGGAAGAAACTATAACAAAGAAGGCGAGCTTGAATCATTAGCATTGAAACTTGTATCAATGTATCACGAAGCTCACCGAGGAAATATCGATTTCTTTGTAGCTCTAGAGAGATTTGTTCTAGAACTATAAAATTGACTTTTTCATCTTAAAGACTAGAATCAAAAACAGATTAGTCCACTAAAAAAGGAGGGTGCGATGTCAAATACTAAGTGGTATTACATTATTCGCGAGAAAGATCGAGTCTTCTTGACTGCGAAAAAACCTGAAGGACTCAGCATTTCCCAAGAGAAAACCCTGTGGTTCATCAGAAATTTTGAATTTCTGGTAGGGTGTCCTGATCCAGACCAATTTATTTATGCCGACAATTGGTATGGACCAATCGGAGTCTTCAACATTAATGATCCGAAACAGGTACTCAATGCATTTTGTCTTGTACAAAAACATACCATAGATGTTTGTCGTGATACTACAGAATTTAAGCATCGCGAACATGGGATAGTCCTTGAAAAATTGGACACATTCCCTCGAACAAGTATGGGGCGTACCCCGATTGGGCAAGAGATGTACGATACCTTCAATGATCTATTAAGGAAAGTATCTCACACTTATTGATACATATTTACCTCAAGGATTTAGTACAAATCCTTGAGGTATTTTTTATTTAAAAATTGGACATTTGGCTTTTTTCTTGTTATCCCAGTAGTAAATTTTATATCAATCACAATTTTTTATCTTTCGTTTATGTATAATCATAGACAAAATTTTTATATTTCTTTCTAAAATTACTACGGGACTGCATGAATTATTTATGATTACACAAATAATTCATTTGTATTTTTACCTTTTTTTTGTTAGATTTACGCCATTGTTCTAGTATCATTTCAATATCTGAACAAAATATGCCCTCATAGCTTCCGCCCGAGGCGGACAGGCAGTTTGCAACTTCGCTATGAGAATGTAGTTAAATACAAGATAAGTTATTGAATAAAGTTCTTTTTGAGATTTTGAATTAAAATATAATGCCCTCATAGCTCAGTTGGTAGAGCAACTCCCTTTTAAGGAGATGGTCGTTGGTTCGATTCCAACTGAGGGCACATTGCAAACATATGAAAATCGCCACTATACCCAAGGGCGATTTTGCTTTGAATTCACAAAAAGCAAAAGTAATCACAGACTTTCTCAAAACTTATATTTTTCTATATCTTCTTTTGCCTTTTTAACAAATTTTCCAAATTTACGATCTTTTTCTCTTTTTTCTAAATCAGTCATATCATAATATTTAGTTTCTTTTTTCAAATTAATGTAATTAGAATACTTATTTTCATCAAGTCTGCCAGATTTTAATTCAGACAACACTTTACATCCTGGTTCAGAAGTATGAGAACAGTCAGTATATTTACATTCTTTGGAGAGAGTCGTTATTTCATCAAAAAAATTATCAATACCATTTGTATTATTTGTCATTCCAACTTCTCTCATACCAGGGTTATCTATGACAATACCCCCGTTTTTTAAAAAATACATTTCTCTACTTGTTGTTGTATGTTTTCCTCTACCAGTTTGGAAACTTATGTCTTTAGTTTCAATTGCATTTTCACCTAGTAATTTATTGATTAGAGATGATTTTCCAACACCTGACGAACCGAGAAAACAGTAGGTTTTCCTAGGTAATATATATTTTTTTAATTCATCTAACCCTTCATTAGTTACAATACTAGTTAAAATAATATCAATATCATGAAATCTTTTTTTTATTTCAACTAGTTTTGACTCTAAATCCTCTTTAGAAATTAAATCTATTTTATTTAATACAATGGTAGATTTTATTCCTCCATCATTCGCAATAGCAAAATATCTTTCAAAACGATTTAAATTAAAATCTCTATCAACCGATTCAACAACAAGTGCTACATCAATATTTGTTGCAATTATTTGTACTTCATTTTTATTGTTATATTTTCTTTTTATTACGGTTTTTCTTGGTAAGATCTCATGAATTACTGCTTGTTCTGGATTAAGTTCAGTAATCACCGCCCAATCCCCAACAGCTGGATAATCATTTCTTGATAAAGCATTAAATATGTTTTTCCCAGTTACTTTAGCAAAAAATTCTCCGGTTGAATTTTTTACCTTATACGCACCTTTATACTCAGCAATAACTCGCGCAACAGAAAATTCGTTCAATTCAAATTTATTTGTTTTGAAAAACGAATCATAACCCAAATCTTCATTATTTATTTCTTTCACAAAATAATCATATCACAGGTTAAATCTTCTATAAAAGAAAAATATTTTTAAACAAAAAAAACACTCATGCATATGCATGAGTGTGTAGATCAGAAGAACGAAGATGGGTTGAGAGAGAGTTGGGGGTTGAGAGAAAATATTGGGGCGGGGAAGCGACTGAGAGTACTTGAAGTAGTGAGTCATAGGAAAGCCAATATTTTCGCTCAAACCAACAATCTTTCAAACATCAGATCTGCCTATATTATATTCTTAAATTTAAATCTTGTATACTTTACATAAATTATGATTATGTATCATAATATATTTCATTAAAATAATGAAGTAACAAAAACGTAGCCTATAATTTGGCTATAAACCACTGGCTTTATTTTAAATAGTGATTTTATAACCCACCAGCCATATCTAGGGCAAAAACTCCGGCTCCAGTAAAAATGAGAGATAGGGAGATCGTAAACATCAGAATATAAAATGGTAGATTTCTTTCTTCCAGTCCATCTTGTCTATATTCAAGGACAGCTTCACAAAAGTACACTACAGCGAAAACTATAGCCACAATTTGTGTATAAGCTCCAAAAAGCAGCATTAAACCTCCCACTATTTCTATTAAAGAAAAAGCTTTAACAAAAAAGGCTGAGGGTTTAAAATGAATAGTATCAAAAAGTTCTCTCCATTCTGAATTTTCTTTGCCTAATTTAAGATAACCAAGGTCTATGGCAATAAAACCTAACACTATTCTTAAAATAAGGGGTGCGAGAAGACTGAAATCTAATATTTGAGGAAATGTATTTAATATCATGCAAACATTGTATCATATACAAATTCTTTACAATAGCTTGCTAGTTAGACTTATTCTAGTAATATTTTAAATATGGAAAAAGTGGTGGTATTAGACAATATTCGCAGTATTCACAATGTGGGATCTATTTTTCGCACGGGAGATGCTCTTGGTGTGGATAAAATATATCTATGCGGTTGCACGCCAACTCCCAAAGACAGATTCGGCAGAGAGAGAAAAGACCTAGCAAAAGTAGCTTTAGGGGCAGAAAAAAATATTGAATGGGAATATACAAAAAATACTTTGGATGTCTTGAAAAAACTTAAAAAAAATAAATTCCAAATAATTGCAATTGAACAAGCTCCGAATTCTATTAAATACACAAAAGTAAAATCAAAGCTTCCTTTAGCTATTGTTATGGGTAATGAAGTTGGGGGAATTGAACAAAAAACTCTTAAACTTGCAGATGTAATAGCTGAAATTCCGATGATAGGAAAGAAAGAATCCTTAAATGTTTCTGTTTCTTTTGGAATTGTAGGATATGAAATTTTCGGAAAAAAATTATAATATCTGGTACTAAAATTTCCCTTTTGGAGGTCGAACCTCCAAAAGGGAAAAAGGTTAAAAAAATGTTAATATAATCCATATGAACTCAATTTTAAAAACAACAAAAAAATTAATACCTAAAAAGTTATTGGCTGCTATTCAACCGGCATATCACTATTGTCTCGCTGTACTTGGGGCATTTATTTATCGTTTTCCTTCCGAAAAAATGATAGTCATTGGAGTTACCGGAACAAAAGGAAAAACTTCTGCTATTAACTTTATCTGGTCTGCTTTGACTGGAGGAGGATACAAAACGGGAATAATAAGCACGGCAAATATCCGCATAGGGGATAAAGAATTCTTGAATAAATATCACATGACAATGCCCGGAAGATTTGTCATACAAGAATTTATGAGAAAAATGGTCAATGAAGGATGTAAATACTGTCTTGTGGAAACAACATCCGAAGGGATCAAACAATCAAGACATGTTGGAATCAATTATGACACGGTTGTTTTTACAAACTTATCTCCAGAGCACTTGCAATCACACGGAGGAAGTTTTGAAAATTATAAAAATAAAAAGGCAGAGCTTTTCGCTAAACTTTCAAAGTTACCGAGGAAAATTATAGATGGTAAAAAAATTGAAAAAATAATTATTGTAAATAAGGATAGTGAGCATTCAGATTTCTTTTTGAATTTTCCAGCCGATAAAAAAATAACTTTCGGAATTGAAAATAAAGCAGACCTTGAAGCTAAAGAAATAAAAGAAACTTCTTCGGGAGTTTTATTCAAAGTTGATAATTCTCAATTTGAATTATCTATACTTGGAAAATTCAATGTATTTAATGCTTTACCTGCGATTGCAATAACACGTCTTGCAAATATTCCTGATGACCTGACAAAGAAAGGTTTAAAGGAATTGGAAATAATTCCTGGAAGAATGGAAATAATTAATGAGGGCCAAAATTTTACAATGATTGTGGATTACGCTCATGAGAAACAGAGCATGACAAAAGTTTTAGAAACAGCACAAACAATCAAAGAGATCGGAAAAAAGATATTTGTACTTTTGGGAGCTGAGGGAGGGGGAAGAGACAAAGCTAAAAGAGCTCACATGGGGGAAATTGTTGCTAAGCTCGCTGATTATGTAATAGTCAGCAATGTTGATCCTTATGAAGATGATCCAAAGGAAATTCTTGAAAATATTGCCACTGTCGCAGAAAAATTTGGTAAAAAAAGAAATGAAAATCTTTTTGTCATAGAAGACAGAAGAGAAGGAATAAGAAAAACCATAGAACTAGCGAAAGAAAAAGATATTGTGATTATTACAGGGAAAGGGGCTGAACAATCCATGGTTATTGGTGGAAAAACTTTTCCTTGGGATGACAGAATTGTGGTAAGAGAAGAATTAAAAAGAAAATTAAATAAATAATTTTTTATTGTCATTCCCGCCTGCCTGCGGTAGGCAGGCGAAGACGAAAATGACAATAAAAGAAAGGGGGCTCGCTTCGCGAGCCCCCTTTCTTTTTTCTCTTTTTTCCCTTACACTTTCCTTCTAATAAACAAACATGCCTGAATTACCAGAAGTAGAAACAACAGCAAGAATGTTAAACGAACGAGTTAAAGGACTTGTTATAAAAGATGTGTGGACCGACTATGATTCATCTTTTAATAAAGGGAAGGGTAATATAAAAGATAAAAATTATTTTCCGTTTTTCAAAAAAGAAGTGGCTGGAAAAAGAATTTTAAACGTAACCAGACGTGCAAAAAACGTTTTGATTAACGTTTCACCAATAAATCATGGTCTGAAAAAAAATAAAACTATCTTGATACATATGAAGATGACTGGCCATCTTCTTTATGGAAAGTATAAAAAAGAGGAAAATAAATGGTTCCCTATAGAGGAAGGATCTCTTAAAGACCCGTTTAATCGTTTTGTTCATTTTGTTTTCATACTTTCAAACGGAAAACACTTGGTACTATCAGATACAAGAAAATTTGCTAAAGTTTATGTTTTTGATACTGAAAAATTTAAAGATATAGGTGACCTAAGCAAACTCGGGCCGGAACCTTTGGAAAAGAAATTTGATTATAAAACTTTCAGGGAAAGAATAAATTTACGACCACGAGGTAAAATTAAAACCGTATTAATGGACCAAGAAATTATAGCGGGGATAGGAAATATCTATTCCGATGAAGTTTTGTGGGAGACAAGTATTCATCCAGCTACATTAGTAAAAGATATCTATGACAATAAATTAAAAAATCTACTTAAAAATATTAAAGCAACTCTACAAAAATCAATTGAGGTTGGTGGAGATTCTATGTCAGATTACAGAAACCCAGAAGGGGAAAAAGGAGGTTATCAAAATATTCATAAAGTATATAGAAGAACTGGAGAAAAATGCCAAAA
>Ga0247840_10008224_pt1 | contig 14103 bp, 9 predicted proteins | sample LaCruzMarch2015__FD_192404 | JGI IMG/M metagenome (GOLD analysis project Ga0247840, IMG submission 192404) | Freshwater microbial communities from meromictic Lake La Cruz, Castile-La Mancha, Spain - LaCruzMarch2015_17m | ecosystem: Environmental > Aquatic > Freshwater > Lake | place: Spain...
TCTTTCGAATTCTTCCGCCCCCCTCGCCACGAGTGTGAACCAGCTTGTCGGGGCCACAGATTCGGCTCTCGCGTTTACCAACGGAGCAAGCTTTACAAATCAAGTCATCCGGTGGGACAGCCGTGGGTCGGCCCGTATCAGCGCCTTGCAACTCAGCCGCCTCATCGAAATTGGGCTCCAAGGCTCGGCCGGTGGGATAATACGGAACGCCTCCAACAACGCCGCCGTCCAAATCGGCGGACTTTCCGGCGCGGTCATCGTCTATCGCCCATGAGAACGCGCGCTCCGACTGGCCCTAATGCATACACAAGTGGAGCAGGTGTCCCGCCTGCTTTTCCCAGTCAGAAAGGCAACCGGGACGGTCGCCCCACGTCCGAAACTGGCATCCTGGCAATGCCATTTAGGCTCGTTAAACAAATGCCCCGCGGGTTTTCTCTGGTGGAAGTCACCCTCGCGCTGGGCATTATCACCTTCGGCCTGATCGCAGTGATGGGCCTCCTGCCGACCGGGCTCAGGCTTGCGAAGCAGAGCGCGGATGAAGTGGCGGCTGTTAGCATCATGACGGGGATCAGTGTCAGCCTTGAAAATGCGGGCGCTGCGGCCAATTCCGGGAATGCCACCTTCACCGCCGATGGCATGAGAATCCCTAAAACCGCCGACGCAGCCTATGTCGCCAAGTATGCGACCTATGCCGCCAAATGGGACATTCGTTCCAACTCGGTGCCCCCCACCGCCCTGATCACCGTTTCCTGGCCGGCCATAACGACAACCTCCACCGGTAGCGTGGAGTCGATCGTGGTGCTGTCGGAACCCCCGCACTAGGAATGAAAGCAGGAATTTCTCATCGATCACCTGCGGACGGCGCTTTCACCATCCTGGAAATGCTGGTGGCCATGGCGGTCTTCCTACTCATGGCCCTGATGGTGGTGGGCCTGATTGATGGAACGATGCGGATCACCTCCCAGTCGCAGAGGCGGATCAGCGCCGATGCCGGCACCCGCCAGGCCCTTGATCGCATGACCGCGGATTTCTCCCATGCCATCGTGCGCGCCGACCTGCCGTTCCGCATCGAGAAGAATGATGGCAACGACAGCATCACATTTTTCGCACAGGCCGAAGGCTACACGGCGGGCCGGGGGATCTCGATGATCGGCTATCGGGTTATGAGCAATTCCTTCCAACGGGGAGTAGAAGCGACCGGTTGGACGAACAATGTGATCGAATTCACCACGCTGAGCAAAGCGACCACCAATACGGATTATTTGAGAATTGACGATGCCAACTACGAGACCGTCGCCACCGACGTCTTCCGGCTCGAGTTTGCCTTCCTGATGGGAGACGGGGCGATCTCCAACGCCGTGGGAACCAGCGTGGTCAGCGTCGCCTCGTCGCCGCGCGCCTCGACAACAAACACGATCCGCGCCGTGATTGTCGGGGTCGCCGCCCTCGACGCGCGTGCCCGCAATACGCTTACGAAAGATCTGGTCTTTTCCGATGCTCCTTCGGGAAGAACAACCAGTAGCAATGACATATTGACCGGATGGGATGCACCCCTCACAGACACGACCCTACCCCAACCGGTGAGGGAGTCGCTCCGCATCTACCAGCGGACGCTTCTCCTCAACAACTGAGTCCACTGGTTATAAGATATGACCTCCCGATTCTTTGAGACACGTTCTGCCAGCCTCGATAACTTCAGAGATCCGGATGTCAGCCAGAGAAAATGATGGAGCGATGAAAAACGATGACCCGAACCTGCAATGGTAGGGACGCCTCGCCGAGGTGTCCGTCGAGAGAAGTCGGACGGCTCGGCGAGCCATCCCTACCAATTATTGGCTCGCCAGATTCCGCCGCACATCAGGATGTCTGATGCTGTTCAAAATATTCTCAACCAAACTGAAAACATACCCATGAGAACCGACGCGCAAACCCACGGCATGCCTGCCGAAAAAGATCCGCAAACTGGCCTGAGAAAGGCCCCGATGAAAATCCAATGGGTAAAAAAGATCGCCTCCGACGGAAATCACAATGCCTTCACCGCGCTGGCGTTGTTCAAGGGCCGCTACTTCGTCGTATTCCGGAACGGCAAGCACCATGCGGAGGATGCCCGCGGCACCCAGGTCATGATGACGAGCCGGGATGGCGAACAGTGGGAGCCGTTCCATAACAAGCAGTTCTTTGATGCCAAGGAATCCGGGCGCGCGACGGACTACCGGGACAGCTACTTTCTGAACCTGGGAGAGGAGCTGCGCCTCTACTCGTTTTGCACGCCCTTCGATTCCGCAGGGGAAAGGATGCCAAGGGATAGCAAATCAACGGTGCAGATCACACGCGACGGGCGGACCTGGACCGAGCCGCAAATGATTTATGATCGAGCGATTCTATGGAAGCCGATCTTCGGGAACGGCCAGTTCTGGTGCGCGGGATACTCGAGGCTGCCGCACCCCGGCCCCCTCGTGGTCGAGCTCTACAGGTCGCCGGATGGCCTCGCCTGGACGCCGGTCTCATGGATCACCGAAGGCAACGAAACCGCGCTCTGCCCGACTTCGAATGGCCTCCGGGCATTTGTCCGGACGAATAAGGCGCCTCATCATTTGGAGATCTGGGAAAGCAGTGGGGATTTCACCACCTGGGAGAAGGTCGGCGTGATTCCTAAAGGCATCCAGGCCCCGCAACTCCAGGTCATAAACGGCGAGTGCCACCTGTTCGGGCGGGAAATTTACAGCTCGCTGGAAATGCCGGTGAAGCCATCATCCTTGCGCCGCACAAAGGGATGGAGGATCGAGGGCACGGAGGCCATCGAGGTTCTGGAGCTCCCGAGCTGCGGCGACACCTCCTACGTCGGAACGGTCGTCAGGCCGGACGGCTCGCTCCTGCTGAGCTACTACTCGCAGCACGAAATCGTTGACCCCAACCCTGCGCTGGACGATCCCAACAGCAAGCCGACCGACGTCTTCATCGCCTGCGTTTCCATCGGCGAAGCTGCTAACTGATGAAATTTCACGCTATCAACGCCTCGGCAAAACCAGCGCGGCAGCGCTTTGTGAATTGGGCAAGTCGAGCGTTTGGTGCTGGGGGCACAACCGTAGCGCAGCGGAGCAGGCATCCCCAACGGAGCAGGCGGCGCGACAGCGCCTGGTGGGGGCACATCGCCGAGGTGCCCGACTTTTGGCGCGGCAAGCGCCCGCTCAATCGAGCGACGGACGCCTCGGCGAGGCATCCCCACCGGAGCAGATGGCGCGACAGCGCCTGGTGGGGGCACATCGCCGAGGTGCCCGACTTTTGGCGGAGCAGGCATCCCTACCAGCGCGGGTTGAGGCATCTTCTCTGCCTCGCATTCGCGGGGCTGGCGCTGCCGGCCGCCTTTGCGGAGAGCCCGGCGGCACAGACTGCGCCATCCGACAACAAGAAGATTCCCGTCAGCCTGATCGTTGATGACGGGGTCTTTTACAGCAAAAAGGTTCCCAACACGTTCCTGAAGAAGTTCGGCGAGTGGTCGATCGCAAACGGGGTGAAGGGGAAGTTTTCCGTCATCCCGATCTATGGCGGAGTGGCTGCCATTGACGGCTCGAACGGGGAATATCCGGGCACGACCAAGGAGCAGCGCCTGGAATGGATTGAGACGATCAAAACGCTGATCGCTCCACGGTGGACGATCACGCCGGAAATTATCACGCACGGCAAGCCGTGGGATATCAAGAACCAAGCCCTGATGACCGACATGCCAAGAGAAAGCGATTGGCTTGCCGGGCAATCCCTGGAAACCCAAACCGAATACATCGCCGAATCGATGCGGCTCCTGAAGAGTGTGGGCATCGAATTCGGGGGCCTCACGATGTGCTGGCACTATCCGCCGGAAAAAAACCATATCCTCGGCGAGGCGACGTTAACCGCCGCTGAAAAAGTTGCGGGCCTGAAATTTGTCATGATCTTCAATGACAAGGGGGAGCGGCCGGGCGTGATCTACAAGCGGGAGGACGGTGCCATGGCAGTGTCGATGCGCCCGGCGCTCTCGGACGTGCTGGATTACTCGGACAAGTTCACCGAGGCCGACGTCCAGCGGCTGGCCGATCAGTTTATCTCTGCCGATGGAACGAGCGGGACGTTCGTTGACCAGCTCAAGAAAGGGGTCTGCCTCGAATTCTTCACGCACTACGCCAACCTGTATTCCGAAGGAACTTATCGCGGGCTGGATGTGCTGACGCTCGCGATCGGGCGCCTGAACAAGTTTTACGGCGACAAGATCGAATGGATGACCGGACTCGATATCTGCAAGCGGTTTTCCGAAATTCCGGAGACCGCCCCTAAAAATCTATGAAAAAGAAAAAAGCGATCTGGTGGTTTTTCCCATCATTACTGGAACCTTGCGACGGACCTTGGGGGAAGCTGAGCGACTTCGGTCACGATCCGGTGCTGACCTGGAAGGCGATTATCGACTGGGCGGCGAAGCTGAAAGTCGACCACCTGATTCCGGGCATCGAGCCGTATCAGACCGACCGCGTTTATAACCAGTGGGGGTTCCACTACGTCTGCTATTTTCCAGAGGATCCGGAGGCGCGCTGTTTTGACGACGAGACCATCCGGCGGAACATCGCCTCGATCCGGGCGATCGCCGCGTATGGTCGCGAGCGGAACGTGGGGATCATGTTCCACCACTACAACCTGATGGCCCCGGAGCGGTGGGTGCAGGCACATCCTGAGCTGATGGCCAAATATGATGCCATCCACGATCCGGTCTGGGGGCACGGCTCGCGCAACGACCGACTGGGCAATCTCGTGGCGAACATCTGTTGGAACGATCCGGAATACAAAGCGTTCATGCAGCGTTGCTGGAACGAGGTATTCGCCAACATTCCCGAGATGGCAGGCGCGATGATCACGGCTGGCGAGTTTAGCCACTGCGGCTGCGACAAGTGCACCGGCGGCACACCGGTCTATGTCCTTCAAGATACCGACAGCCCGGAGGAGGCCGCCCGCGGCGCAGCGGCGAAGAAAGTGCGCGATGAGAAGCGCGCGGAGATGTCTATCGATCTCATCAATACGTTCACGGGGATCCTCGGCAAGTTGGACAAGGAGATCATCGTGCGCTCATGGTTCATGGCCAGCCTGGTGAACCGCCTGCCGAAGGGGGTCGCCTACGCGAGCAAATACTCGCTTTTCGACGCCTGCTGGGGCGGGCCGGATCCGGTCATTCACGATTGGCTGGCGGCCGGGCACAAAATGTGGGAGACCGTGGCCATCGAGGCCGAAAACTGCGGCCCGATTCTCTGGCACGATGAGGAGTGGAACAAGCTGACGGCCGAGCGCAATAACGCGCTCGATATCCAGGGGTGCATCATCCACATCAACACCCAGTGGGGCCATGTGGGCCATATCGCTTCGTTCACTGCCTCGCGGAATATCATACGCCTCCTCGAAGGGCTGGAGCAGACGACGGCGTCCGGGTCGTCGTCGGATGAGTTCCTCAGCTTCTTCGGCCCCGAAGCGGGAGAGCCGGTCTTCCGCGCCGCCAAGCTGATCGCGACGTTTCCCCTGCACATGACAAGCGTCGTGCATCTGGCGCGCGAGGGCTTTTCCTTCGGCATGCCGCCGTGGTTTGACGGCGCCTGGCGTTGGCCGGGCGTGCTCGGCAGCCCGCGATACCAGCCGGAACCGTGGGCAAATCCCGATGGGCTGACCACGATTTATGAGCTTCTGCAAACAGTAGCGGCCAATCCCGACGCCTATCGCGGGATGATCGCCAGCCCGAAGGGGACGGCAATCAGCCGCTGCGACGAGATCGCCGGATGGTGCCTCGAAGCCTGTGAAATCTTGGAATCCTGCCCGGCACCGCACTCGCCGCAGGCCCGCAGCGAGCTCCGCGCGCTGGCGGCCTCAGCGCACATCGCCAAGCAGGCCGCCCGCGAATATGCCGCCGTTCTGCGGGCGCGAGTGGCCTGGGAGGCGGTCAAGCACCTGCCGGCGGGAACCTCCGAATCCCGCGCCGCGCGGGAGATGGCGGCCATCTGGTATGAGAAGGCGGTCGAAGCCCTAAGCCGCCAGATCCCCTGGGCGATGGAAATCGCGAAAATCTATCCCGACACGATGCACCATGTGATCGAATCCCATGAAACGTTCAACCGGTTCACCATGGCCACCCGCCTGCGCATCCGCCGCGAGGAGCTGACCCGCATCCGCACGGTCGAGGGGCCGGATTGGACGGAAAAGATGACCGTCGAATTCTGGCCCCACCTGCCGAACACGATCGGCAGCCGGGCTTCCAGGTAAACGTATAAATCTATGAAACCCCGATATCTCTTATCTCTTAATCTAATATTATTGGCTGCCCTGGCGCTGTCCGGGTGCAAGAAATCCGTTGATCTGGTCAAGGACGGGAAGCCGGTGGCCGAGATTGTGGTTTCGGATGCCGCAACGCCCAGCGTCAGAACTGCGGCGGCCGAGCTCCAGCGCCATCTGGAAGCGATGTCCGGGGCCAAGCTGCCGATCGTCCATGCGGCCTCGCCGGGCGTGTCGAACCAGCTCTACGTGGGGGAAAGCGAAGCCACCAAGAAGCTGGGGGTTACGGTTGATGATATTAAAAACGACGGATTTAAGATCGTCGCGGCCAAGAACCACGTCGTGGTCGCCGGCCGCGAGATCTACCATTCCGCGATCTCATTCAGCAAGTTCATGACCCAGGAGAGGAACACCCAGCAGGCGAATTGGGAGAAGTTCACCGGCCATGCCTGGCGCTGCCCGACGATCATCGATATACGGGACAGGAACAAGGAGCTTGGCTTCCACATGTGGGACGGGACAGGAACGCTCTATGGAGCGTATGACCTGCTCGGCCAACTGGGTCTGAGGTGGTATATGCCGGTTGCGGACATCGGAATCGTGACCCCGAAGCTCAAGGACATCAGCATCAAATATCAATCCATCAAGCGCGAGCCGGAGTTCCCGGTGCGGATCATGGCGAACGGAACCGGACGTCTGAAGGAAGAGGCCCTGTGGTATAAGTCCATGGGGGTGGGATCGGCATTCTTCTTCCCCATCTGGCACAGCGTCAGCGGGCCGACAAAAATCACCCCTGAGAAGCAGCCGCAGGAATACTACGGCGTGGTCGGAGGGAAGGTGAATTACACAGTGCCCAAGCTCAGCAACGAGCGCCTGAGGGCGGATACCGCCGAATATCTCGAGTGGGTGGAAAAGGCATTTCCAGGGATGGACTATACCTGCATCGGGCAACCGGATGGCTGGTCGATCATGGACAGCGAGGATGCTGCCGCTGGATGGGATAAGCTGGCCGAGCGCCGGCAGGAAGGGCGGTTTAGCGACTATACCTGGGACTTCACGAAGGATGTCAGCAAGCGGATCCTGGAAAAGCATCCGGAGAAGAAGTTCACCTTCATGGCCTACTATGCCACCCGCCGGCCGCCGGGCAACATGGAGAAGCTTCCGGAGAACATGGCGGTTATTTTTTGCCAGCACGCCTCGAACGGGATGTTCCCCGCCTCGGCCACCGAGCTCGAGGATCGCAACGAATGGCTGGCAAAGATGAGCGATAAGAACCAGCTCCTGATCTACGAGTATTACATTGACCATGCGCCGGGCTACAATTTCCCGCCGGTTCCGGTGATCTGGCCGAAAATGATGAGGAAGAGCTTCGACGCGCTCTACGACCGCTGCGTCGGGTTTTATGTCGAGGTCGCCTGGTCAACGGGAGATGAGGAGACGCGCAACAAGCTGTCGCTGCGCCGCCCCGGGATCTCCCACCTGATGACCTACCTTCACAACCGTCTCTCATGGGACCGCCACCTCGATGTGGATGCGGTCATCAACGAGTATTACGATCTGTTTTTTGGCCCCGCCAAGGCCGAGATGAAGGAATTCTATGAGTTCTCCGAGTCCGTCTGGATCCGCCCGGAACCGCGGCAGATCACGGCGGCCGGCGGGTTCCTCAAGCCGGCGGACGTGGATCGCTACGAAGAGATCCTGGCCCGCGCCAAAGCCAAGGCCGGCGACACAATCTATGGCAAACGCATCGATTTCATCGCTGCGGAAATGGCGCCTCTCAAGCTGCTGTTTGAGAAGCTCAAGCGCACCGGGCCTAACCTCCAGATCCAGACCAGCAACGACAAGCCGGTCATTGATGGCGACCTTGACAAGCCGTTCTGGCGGGATGTGCCGGGCACGTTCCTCCCTCTGCGCGAAATGTTCACCGGCGAGCTGCCGCAGCATCTCAATACGTCGGTCTCATTCCGATGGCTGAACGACAACTCCGCGCTGATCGTCGGAATCGAGTGCAAGGAGCCGAAAATGGACAAGCTGGCCGAGAGCTGCAAAGCAGCGGATTCCCCGGGGATTTACAGTGACGACTCGGTGGAGATCCTGTTGGAGACGGCAAAAGGAATCCGCCCGATCATCGTGATTAACTCGGCGGGAGCCGTCCTGGACGAGTGCGTGACGGATCACCTCGAGGACCTTCCCGCATTCTACAAGGTCAGCAAGGTGGCAGTGAAAAAATATGCCGACCGCTGGACGGCGGAAGTCCAGATCGATGCCGCGCCGATTTCCGGCGAGCGCCCGACCCCGTTCTACCCATGGGGTGTCAATATCTGCCGCCAGCGCATGGCCGGGAACACCCCGGAGGATTACATGCTCTCGCCGAGCGGGACAAAATTCAAAGACATGAAATCCATGGCGAATATTTTCGTCCGAAAATAAATCTGACACTAGCCGCTAATGGATAAAGCACTTAACCTTCCCCGATGAGCATCGCAATAATTAACCCAGAGGCTGTGGCCGGTCGCCCCGCACGCCGCGTCCTTATCATTGGCGTCGGAAGCATTGGAGAACGGCATTTGCGTAGTTTCCAGGCGTTTAATAATGTTCAGGTTGCCGCCTGCGAATCGAATGCCGAGCTCGGCCATGCCATCTCGGCGAAATACGCCTGCCCTTGGTTTTCATCTCTCGATGCGGCATTCAAGAGCGGTCAGTTCGATGCGGCGGTCGTTTGTACCCCGGCCAACGCGCACACGCAGATCGCCACAGCGTGCGTGGAGAGGGGGCTTCATGTGCTGATCGAAAAACCGCTGGCCGTTTCCCTCGATGGGCTTGAGGAGCTTCAGCGCATGGCCGTGCAATGTCAACGTGTTGCGCGAGTGGCGTATGTCCACCACTCGATGCTCCTAAACCTCAGGCTCAGGGAGCTGCTTCAAAGCGGGATCATTGGCGAGCCGAAGCATGTGACAATGGTCGCCGGCCAACACTTTCCGAGTTTCAGGCCCGCCTATCGAACGATATACTACAACGACCGTTCCAAGGGGGGCGGAGCCATCCAGGATGCGCTCACCCATTCGCTCAATCTCGTGGAGTGGCTGATCAGCCCGATCTGCTCGGTCTTTGCCGATGCCTCTCATCAGGTTCTTGAAGGCGTTGCGGTGGAGGACACCGTCAACCTGGTCGCGAGGCTTGCGGGCGGTGTCCAAGCCGCTTTTATACTGAACCAGTTCCAGGCCCCGAACGAGTTCGTGCTTTCCGTGCACGGCCATGCGGGGAGCCTGCGCGCCGAGTTGCACCGGCAGAGGGTCGGGATTTTCCAGCATGGCGATGACGACTGGAATTGGGAACAACTTCCCAGCGAGCACCGGGATCAAAGTTTCATCCGGCAGGCCGGAGCATTTCTGGCAGCGATCAACGGCGAAGGCGACCTGCTCGCCACCCTTGGGCAGGGAATTCAAAGCCTGCGCGTGAATCTTGCGGCGCTCGAATCGGCAAATACGGGGGCGCAGGTCCTGCTATGAACACGCAAACCAGATGAGCAAAGAACCTATGGGCATACCCCGGGCATTAAGAATATGAATCCACCATCCAACGCAAAGCCTCAGCAACCTTCGGGGTATCTGACCAGAAAGGGAATAAATAAACTAGCGGCCCTCGGGCTGGTTATCGCCTCATGCCTTCCGCTCCGTGCGGATGTCCCCCTGGTCGCCGACGGGAAGCCGGTGGCGGAGATCGTGGTTTCCGATGCCGCATCGCCCAGCGTGAAAACTGCGGCCAACGAGCTCCAGCGCCATCTGGAAGCGATGTCCGGGGCCAAGCTGCCGATCGTCCATGCGGCCTCGCCAAACGTTGCGAACCAGCTCTATGTGGGCGAAAGCGATGCCACCAAGAAGCTGGGAGTCTCGCTGGATGACGTGAAGGACGACGGGTTTAAAATCATCGCGGAGAAAAACCATGTCGTCCTCGCCGGGCGGCAGGTCTACCATTTTGCCACCTCGTTTCAGAAGTTCAAAGATGTTGCCCGGAGCGATCGGCAGAAGGCCTGGGAGAAGTTGATCGGGCACAAGTGGCGGTTTCCGCCGATGATCGATTTCCGGGACTACAGCGACGAGTTCGGGTTTCACGCAGGGGACGGAACCGGGACGCTCTACGCGGTTTACGATCTCCTCGAGCAGCTCGGGATGCGGTGGTATCTGCCGATGGCCGATATCGGGATCGTCACCCCGAACCTCAAGACGATTACGATCAAGGATCAGAGCACCAAGAAAGAGCCGGAATTCCCCGTGAGGATCTTCGCGGATTGCAAGGCGGGAAATTCGCGGGATGAATTTCTGTGGTATAAATCCATGAGGGTCGGGAGCGCGATATGCTTGCCCGTGTATCACAGCGTGAGCGGCCCGACGAAGCTGTATCCGGATGAGCAGCCGCAGGAATACTACGGAAAGGTCGGCGGAAAGACCGACTATAGCGTGCCCAAGCTCAGCAACGAGCGGCTCAGGGCGGATACCGTCGAATATTTGGAGTGGGTGGACAAGGCATTTCCCGGGATTGGCTATGTGGGTGTCGGCCAGCCCGACGGATGGTCGCGCATGGATGCTGATGATGCCGCAGCCGGATGGGATAAAATCTCCGAGCGCGGGCCGAACGGACGATTCAGCGATTACGCCTGGGACTTCTCCATGGATATCCGCAAGAGGATTATGGAGAAGAATCCGGAAAAGAAGTTCACGATTTTTGCCTACAGCTGCACCCGGCGGCCCCCGTCGAATCTGGAGAAAGTCCCTGACAATGTGACGGTGGTGTTTTGTCAAACCAGCGCGTTCTGGATGCTCCCGAACAAGGAATTAGAGGATCGCAAGGAATGGCTGGCCAAGATGAGCAACAAGAACCAGTTGCTGATCTGGGAGTATTACCTCCAGCACGCGCCGAATTATAATTTTCCTCCGGTTCCTGTGATCTTTCCTAAATTCATGCAGGAGAACTTCAAGGGGCTTTACGACCACTCCGCAGGGTTTCTTGTGGAAGTCGGCTGGTCGGCGGCGGTTGCCGATTTAAAAGCCAACAAGCCCAACCTGGCCCGTCCCTGGATCACCCACCTGATGCTCTATCTCCACAGCAAGCTCTGCTGGGACAGGAACCTCGACGTGAGGGCGGTGATGGAGGAATACTATGACCTCTTCTACGGCCCGGCGAAGGCCGAGATGAAGGAGTTCTATGAGTTTGCCGAATCTGTTTGGTCCCGGCCGGAAGCCCGGCAGATCACGGCGGCGGGAGGTTTCCTCAAGCCGGATGACGTGGATCGCTACTTCGAAATCCTGGCCCGCGCCAAAGCGAAGGCGGGCGACACGGTTTACGGAAAGCGCGTCGATTTCATCGCGGCCGAAATGGCCCCGCTCAAGCTGGCGTTTGAAAAGCTCAAACGCCTGGGCCCGAACCTCCAGATCAAGGCCAGCAAGGATCAGCCGACCATCGACGGGGATCTCGACAAGCCGTTCTGGCGGGATATCCCCTATACGTTCCTACCGTTGAAGGATATGAAAACGGGAAATCCTTCCAAGCAAGCCGGAACCTCTGTCTCGTTCCGGTGGCTGAATGACAACTCCGCCCTGATCATCGGGATCGAGTGCAAGGAGCCGAAAATGGAGTCGCTGGTCGCGAGTTGCAAGGACGCGGATTCCCCCGGGATTTATGCCGACGATATGGTGCAGGTCAACTTGGAGACGGCGAAGGGAATCCGTCCCATGATTGTCGTGAACTCCGCAGGCACCGTGCTGGACGAGTGCATCACGGAGAAGCTGGCAGACCTTGCCTCATTTTACAAAATCGACAAGGTGGCGGTCAAAAAATATGCCGACCGTTGGACGGTCGAACTGAAGGTTGATGCCAAGCCGATCTCCGGCGAACGGCCGACACCGTTCTATCCGTGGGGAGCCAATATCTGCCGGCAGCGCATGGCGGGCGGCACCCCCGAGCTTTCCATGCTTTCTCCGAGCAAGACGAATTTCAAGGATCTGAAATACATGGCGAATATCTTCGTGAGAAAATAATCCGAAGCTCACGGCCCTGGGAAAAACTGGAAAAATATTATGAAGAATAATCAAGCAACCTTCGTGCTCGTCGGCGCCGGAAATCGCGGACGGGGAATCTTCGGGCAATATGCCTTGGACAACCCGCACCGGGCAAAATTTGTCGGCGTGGTCGAACCGGATCCTGATCGCCGGTCGGCATTCGCGCAGGCTCACGCGATTCCAGCGGCGATGCAGTTCATTTCGGTCGCCGGGCTTTTTGGAAAGCACCCGGAGAAAATTGCTGACGCGCTGATCATCGCGACTGTTGAGAACGTCCGGGCCGAACCGATCCGCCTGGGCATGGCAGCCGGCTATGCCGTGCTTTGCGAGAAGCCGCTCGGCCTGACCGCGGCAGAAACCGTCGAGGTGACCGACGCGGCCAAAGCGCACCAGGGACTCTTTATGGTCTGCCATCAGATGCGCTATACCCCGCTCTATCGGGCGCTCAAGAGGATTGTCGCGTCGGGCGATTATGGGAAGGTCGTCAATATCGAGCACAGCGAGAATCTCGATTTCGAGCACATGGCGCATTCGTATGTCCGGGGGTTCTTCAACAACGACGCGCTCACGCCGATGATCCTGGCGAAATCCTGCCACGATATGGATCTTCTGCTTTATCTCATCGAAAAAAAACCCGTCCGCCTCGCCTCGTTTGGCAGCCTCTTCCACTTCAGGCCGGAAAACGCGCCCGAGGGAGCGCCGGACTTTTGTCTGGCCGGATGCCCGGCCGCGAAGAGCTGCCCCTACGATGTGCGCCGCGCCTATTTCAGCCCGAACACAGACGCCGCCTACCTGCGCCAAATGGGCGTCATCCGGGATCGCAACCACCTCTTCGAACTGCTCAAAACCAGCCGCTTCGGGCGTTGCGTTTATCGCTGCGATAACAACGTTGTGGACCACCAGGTCTGCGCCATCGAGTTTGACGGCGGCGTCACGGCTTCGTTCACGATGGCCGGACACAATGGCATCGAGCGCCGCCGCACAAGGATTCAGCTCACGGATGCCGAGGTCGAACTCGACTCCTCCCGCAAGACGATCGAGATCCGCCGGTTCTCGACCAGCGAGCACGAGATCCTCAGCCCGACCTCGGGCGGCGGAACCCATGGCGGCGGGGACCGCGCGATCATGGAGAATTTCGTGGATGCGATCATGACCGGCCGGGCCGACTCCGTCCTCACCTCGGTGGCGGAATCCCTCGACAGCCACCTGATGGCCTTTGCGGCCGAAGCCTCCAGGATCAACGGGCAATCCGTGATCCTCGCCGACTTCGAGCAGGAGGTCCGGGGTGACTGACCCCGGCAAGCCCCTCCAGACAAAGTTTCAGCACGTGAAGTGCCAACCCCTCCGATGAAAACAACATTCCTCTGCCTCGCAATTTGTCTCATGGGCATTGGCGTAATGCGGGCGGATCTCGAGGAACGCACCCGCGCAATGGCGCTTTCAGAGGCCGGGGATAACAAAGCCGCGATAGAGATCTTCGTGGCGCTGTCCGCCTCCGGAAAGAGCGAGGCGGGCCAGGCGGAGAACCTGCTGCAAGCGGCCAGGTGCGCTCAGAAGATGGAGGATTTCACGAAAGCCATGGAGCTTGCCGGGCAGATCCGTTCGGTGCCTTATGCGACATTTTGCAAGATGGAAATCCTGCGGAGTTCCGGCCGCCGGGAGGAGTTGATCTCGATGGCTGGGGAGGCTGACATCGTGGCGTGGCCGGAGAAGTTGATCTACCCGGCGCTGATGCTGCGTGGAGAAGCCTATCTCGGGGTTGGGAAAACGG
>Ga0247840_10008227_pt1 | contig 14096 bp, 5 predicted proteins | sample LaCruzMarch2015__FD_192404 | JGI IMG/M metagenome (GOLD analysis project Ga0247840, IMG submission 192404) | Freshwater microbial communities from meromictic Lake La Cruz, Castile-La Mancha, Spain - LaCruzMarch2015_17m | ecosystem: Environmental > Aquatic > Freshwater > Lake | place: Spain...
GCTCGCGCCGCTTCCCAGAAACAATACGCCGCCGCTGCGTAAACGTTGGAACCTTCAGAACTCCGCGTTCTGACGGTTATGCAAAAATCCAGCCGGTCTACCGACCTGTGCTATACAGCCCGCTTACCCCGCAGGCGCGAAGCGCCGAGAATCAACCGCCGTGATGTTTTACTCTTTGCGCCGTGCTTGGTCTCAGACGTCCACGGTTTCCCCGATGCCCGGCAGCAGGAGTGTCAGATCGGCTTTCGAGAACGTCCCGAGCGCGTCTTCCTTGACGATTTCGATCGGAGGAAATGTGTTGTAGTGGACTCCGACGACCACTTTGGTATCGACAAATCCGGCCGCGCGAACGGCGTCGGAGGCACCCATCGTAAAATTGTCACCGATCGGAAGGACGGCGAAGCGGATCGAAAATTCCTCCGCGATGAGCTTCATGTCCATCGTGAGCGCTGTGTCGCCGGAGTAGTAGAAGCTGCCTTCCGGAAGTTCGACGACAAAGCCGCCGGGGTTGCCGCCCGGTGTTCCGTGGGGAAGCGTGCTCGAGTGGATTGCGTTTGTCATTTTGACACGGCCGAACGGGAAGCGCTTTGATCCGCCGTGGTTCATCGGGGCGATCTTGGAGAGCCCCTGCCGGCCGAGCCACTCGGAGATCTCCCAGTTGCAGATGACGGTGGCCCCGGTTTGTTTCGCGAGCACAACCGCATCGGCCACATGGTCGACGTGTCCGTGCGAGAGAAGGGTCGCATCCGCCTTGATCTTCGAGATGTCCACATCCCGCGCCAGAGGGTTCGGCGTGATGAACGGATCGAAGAGCAGACGATAACCACCGCTCTCCACAAGAAAACACGAGTGTCCGAAATAGGTGAGTTTCATGGCGGAAGAAAAGTATTCGGTTTTCAGTGTTTAGCGTGGAGGACGCCCAATTCACGAACAAGAAGAAAATTCACCACTAAGGCACGAAGACTCGAAGGTTTTTTGAATATCCCCTCTTTTGTGTCTTGGTGTCTTTGTGGTTAACTGAATCTGTCCGCTTTCTCCGATGGGACCTGAAGAACTCTGGTTCAGAATCCGCTCTCCGGTTTCCGCTCTCCGCTTTCGGGAAGCTACCGCGAATCCTTTTTCTTGGCGGCTTCGCGGTTTTGCGGGAGGGGTTCCTTCACAGGCGGCATGCCGGCGGCGAAAGCCAGGGCGGCGAGGCTGGTGGAATATCCGGCGACGGCGTCGGCCCGGGTCGAACGCGCGAGTGCAAGCTGTCCGGCTGCCTCGGAAAATTCCGCGACCGTGGCGAGTCCGGTATCATAGGCCTTACGGATGGCCTTGAACGATTCTTCGGCCGAGGCGACGAACCCCTCCGCATAATCCACTCGCGCGGCGGCACTGAGGTTGTCCTGGTAGGCGGTCCAGACGTCGCGCGATGCATCGAGCCGCGCCTGGTCAAGGTCCTCGCGCGAAGCCTGCTCCTCGGCCTTCTTTTTCTTCAGCCGGGAGGTTCGCTCGAAGCCATCGAAGAGATCCCATTTTGCCACGAGAAATGCTCCGTATCCGTTGAGGTCCTCCGCATACGAGCCATGGACCTTCCCGGCGCGGGCGTCGTATTCAAATGCGGAGTAGGCGTATTTCCCTTCGAGGCGGACTTCAGGCAGGAAGTCGGCGCGGGCGCGGCGGGTGGCAGCCTCGCGTTCGCGGACATCTGCGGCGCGGGCGGCGAGATCGGGCCGTGATGCGATTGCGGAATCGATGAGTTTGCCCGCCGATTCCCGGAGTCCGGCTGTGGATGCGGGCAGTTCGGAGCCCGTGACCTTCAGCGGGGAATTTGCCGGGAGCCCAGACGCGACACAGAGATCGCCGAGCGTCGTGCGGACGAGGGCCTCGGCTGATTCGCGCTCGTAGTCCGCCTCGAGAAGATTTTTCTGTGCGGCGAGAAGCTCGGGAGTGGCGGAGAGGCCTGTGGTGACTTCCTTCCTGACGGTTTGGTCCGCCATGCGGGAGGCCGCGACCAGTGCTGCTGCTGCCTCCAGGCGCTGGAGTGCGGCCTCGTGGGCGAAATACGCGCGCTGCACGTCGAAGACGACCTTTTGAAGTTTGCGTTCGTAGCTGAGCCCTGCGGCCTCGAGTGCCGCCAGCGTCCTCTGCACCTCGGCCGCCCGCCTTCCGAAATCGAGCAGAAGATACTCCAGCGAGAAGATCGTGGTCGCCTGCTCGCGCCGGAAGTTGTCCGGGGCATTCGCGGATGGCGTATACCACTGGTCGCTCCCGCCCTCGAATCCCGCAGTGATCTTTGGATAGTATGGAGCCCGGGCCTCGCCGACTGCAGCCGCTGCGGCGCGTGCCTGGAACCATGCGGCTCTTGTTGACGGATGCGTCGCGAGGCCAAGGTCGATAAGCGAGCCGAGATCGTAAGTTACCTTTTCGGAAAAACGCGGCATCGCGGAATCCCGTGGCTCCAGTGCAGCCGGTGCGCCCCATGCCGTCGAGAAAGCGAGTGCCGCCACAATTGGCGTTGAACAAACCCGCCGCCATCGGCTATGCATAACCATGCTCATCGGCACCATGAAAATGCCCGGACTGGTTGCATTGATCAAGGGTGATCCGCTGGTGGATGTGGCCGGAGCGTATTTTCCCGCGTGGCTTGCCTGCATGGTTGTCGGCGCTTTCGGGACTTGGCTGCTCCATTTGCTTGCCGCTCGCACCGGGTTCGGCACGGTCCTGCGTCCCGCTCCCTTGATGGTTTCCGGCCTCTTCGTCGCCCTCACGTGCTGGACATGGCTGTTCGTCTTTGCGTTCCGATGAAGAGCACTACGGTATTCCTTCTGCGTGCCGGGATTTTATTTCTGGCAGTGGTGGCGGCTGTCCTGACATGGCGGAACCTTGTGAGTTTTCCGCGGACCGAGGACGCGGAGGTCCGGGCTAATGTCGCGGGCGTCGCACCACAGGTCGGCGGTTCGATCGTCCGCCTGCATGTGGTGGACAATCAGGCGGTCAAACGGGGCGATCTTCTTTTCGAGTTGGACTCCCGGCCCTACGAGGCGGAGGCGGCGCGTGCCCGTGCCAGGCTGGAACTCGTTCGCCTTGAGGTCCGGGCGCTCGACGATGAGATCGTTGCGGCGCAGGCGACGCTCCGCGATCGGGCAGCCCGCGCGGAATACGCATCGTCGCACTACGAGCGCCTCAAGCCGCTTCTTGAAGGAAACTTTGCATCGGCCGACCGGGTCGAGCGGGCGAAGGCGGATGCCGAGAGTTCGGTCGCGATGGTTGGCGAGGGCGAGGCGGCCGTGGCCCGCGCGCGTAACAAGCTCGGGGAGTTCGAGGGCCGGAACACGCGTGTCGAGGAGGCGCAGGCGGCGCTGCGCGATGCGGAATTGAAGGTTTCCTACTGCAAAGTCTATGCGCCGTGCGACGGGCACGTGACCAATCTCCAGATCGCGCCCGGTGCCTATGCGGCGGCAGGCGAGCAGGTGTTTTCCATCGTGGACTCCTCGGTCTGGTTTGTCCTCGCGAACTTCCGCGAGACCGATCTCACACGAATCCGCCCCGGCCAGAGCGTGAGCGTCTATCTGATGGCGAACCGCGGCGCTGCGTTTCGGGGGATCGTGCAGGGGATCTCGCGTGCCGTTTATCCCTTGATGACAGCCTCCCGTTCTGCGCCCGGAGGGGAGGGGGTCTTTTCGAGAGTGGAGCCGACATTTGATTTTGTCCAACTCGCGCAGCGGTTTCCAGTGCGGATCATCCTTGAGCAAGGCGACGTGCAATCCCTGCGCATGGGAGGCAAGGCGGCGGTGATTGTGGATACCCGGAGCGCTCCGGACCTCGAACGTCTGGGTCGGCTGCAGCCGGGAGAAGCGTTTCTCCCGCCTCTAAAAAATGACTGAGGCCGGGCGCGCCGCGATCCGGCAGGCGCTGGCCACTGCAGGCACCGCCTTTGCCGTCGGTGCCCTCCATGTTCCCCAACCCTTCCTCGCTGTTTTGGCTGCGCAACTCACGGCGGGAATCGCATTTTCGCACCCCGGGAATTTTTTCAAACGCATTGCAGGAGCCTGGGCCGGGTCGTTGTGTGGAGTTCTTCTTCTCGTCGCCCTGCCCGAGCAGTATTGGTTTTCTCTGCCGCTTTTCGGAGTCGCTGTCGCTGTCGGCTCGGCTGCTTTTTCAAAATTCGGAGGCGCGTCCGCTGCCATTCTTTTTGCGATGGGGATCGGAGGGATGTTCTCCGCAGGGATTGTTCATCCGCGCATGGGGCTGCTGGCGGGTTCGGCACATGCTGCTTCTCTTTCCATCGCAGTAGCGGCTACCTGGTTCGCCTGCAGTGTCTGCCCGACAAGCGAGGGCGATTGCGGGCCCCTGCCTTCCTTCTGGCTGACCGGCCTCACCGGCGTTCTCACCCTGATCACTGCTTGTGTGACGATCCCCACCGAATCTGTCGTCATGAGCATCGCCGCCATGGTCACCTCGCTTTCCTTGACGTCCAGCGGCGGCATTCGTCAAAAACTTGCCGGCGGAGTTCTCGGGGTCGTTGCTTCGCTTATTTTTCTCACCGTCGTCTCCGGCGCGAGCAACGACTTCGCAGTTTTCCTTCTGGCCATGGCAATCGTGATGGGCGGCTTCGAGTGGCTGGCTGTCTCCCTCCCGAACAACGCCTCCCTCTTCCGGCAGGCTGGCGCGCTCTTCGCCGTTGCCGCGACAATTCTTCCACGTCCCGAGCAGTTCCTCTTTGCCTCCTGGCGCAGGATGCTGGCTGTGCTCCTCGGACTCGCCATCGCTTCCCTGATCCACGCCGCTTTCGATTTGCGAGCCGGAAAAATCCCCGCAGGTTGATCAGGCCTCGAAAAATGTGACGTTCCACTCCTCTGCTTAGCGCTCTTGGAGCGTCTTTGTGCATCGCAGGTTCCTCAATCTGTGAAAATCTTGCAAATCTGCGGCCGAGTCCTTCTGCGGGTCTCAGGTTCAAAGGTCCGTTGCTGAGATGAGAACGATGGCTTCCATAAGATCAACTGATGTGGGGGAATATGCAAAATCATCAAATGTGCAACGTTGCACGGACGGTTTTTATCATGTTCTGAGCCAGGGCGGGTGAGTTCATTCAAAAGTGTGATCCATTAAAAAAACTTTGAGGTAAGTCACGTTAACGAATCGTGTTTTTAAGTTAAGTATAGCTTTTGTATAAAGCATGTTACATGAATATATAGCTTTTGTTCATCACGTTTTCTGTGTTTGTTCCTTGCTGATCAATATTTCTCTAGATCACCGGATTTTTTTGTTGACGCTCTGCGCTGGACGCACGAATCTGACGCTGATTTCAGCAACCTGATGTATTTTTAAGCGGCAGTTCCCCAACATAATTTTCCCCGGCATGAACCCCATCTGCCATAACGCTGCCCGTAGGCTGCGCGGTGCTTTCCCACTTGCCGCATCCCTCCGGGCTTTGCTTTCCGGTTTCCGCCTTCCGCTTTTCACTTTTCGCTTTTCTGCCTCCGCTTTTCTTCTGGCTTCCTTGCTGGCTGCGCCTTCGGCTTTTAGCGCTACAGTCTATTGGAATGCATTTACGGCCAATGGCGCTTGGACAGACACTTCTTATTGGACTGGCACACCAAACCCGCCCACGGCGAGTGATACCGCAGTATTTAGTTCGGTAAACAGCGCTCAGATGATCCAGGTGAATGCCGCCACTGCGATCGGTGGCATGGTTTTTGACAACACCGGCACGACCTCATTCCAAAATATCAGCCTCGGTGCCAAGGCGATCACACTGGGCACCGGAGGACTTACGGTCAACTCGACTGCGGGAATAGTCGCCTTCACGGGTACGGGAGCGTCAACGAGAATCAGCTTCGTTCTCAGCGGCAGCCAGACGTGGACGAACAACTCGACCACCAATGCGCTGTCTCTGACCAGCCAGAACAACATAGCCACCGGAGGGACTGGAGCCAACAACGGAGCAGCGTTGACCATTACAGGAGAAGGGGACATTTCCATTGCGTCTGTCATCAGCCAAAATGGCACGATTACCAAGAACGGCAGCGGGCAGTTGACCCTTGGCGCCGCCAATACATTCAACGGGACCGTTACGCTCAACGCGGGCAAGCTCGTTTTGGGCAATAACGGAGCCCTTGGGAACCAGACGCTGACGATCAATGACGGGACGACGATCGACGTGACGGCCGCACGGACGAACACGAAAAACAACGCGATGAGCTGGAATGGCAACTTCACGTTCGGTGGGTGCAACACCTGGGACACCGGCACGGGAGCGGTGACGATGAATGCCTCGCGCACGGTGACGGTCACGGCCAGCACGATGACGGTCAGCGGAGCGATTGGCGGAGGCGCGGTGAGCTTGACCAAGGAGGGCGCAGGCAAGTTGACCCTGAACGCCACGAATTCGTATAGCGGCGGCACGACGGTCAACGCGGGCACGTTGCAGGCCAAGAGCGCGGGGTCGCTGCCCGGCTACAGCGCCGGCACGGTGGCGGTGAACAATGCGGGTTCCATCCTGGCCCTCAACGTCGGGGCGGTTGGCGAATGGGCCTCCGCGGAAATTGACAGCCTTCTGACCAATAGCGGCGTGACCTTTGCCGCTGGCACAAGTTTGGGCATCGACACGACCGGCGGGAATTTTGCCTACAACACCAATATCACCAAGGCGAACATGGGCTTGACCAAGCTCGGCACCAACACGCTCACCCTTGGCGGCACGAACACCTACACCGGCCTGACGACTGTCGGTAACGGCACGTTGAAGCTGGGTGGCAGCAGCGCGATCAATAGCGGCAATAACCTCACCGTGACCTCACCGGGTATCTTTGACATCAATGGTAACGACCAGACGCTCGGGCTTCTCACCAACAGCGGAAACGTGACGAACAGCGGCGCGCTGAAGACGCTCACGATCGGAGCCGGCTCGACCGGCGGGGGCAATTTCACCGGAACGATGAACCTCGTCTGGAACCAGGGCGCGACGAACAGCTCGATCACCGGGAACACGCAGGGCATGACCGGCAACCTGACGCTCAACGCCAACGACGCGGGCACGATCTCGTTCACGACGGCAAACCACACCGGATTGATTATCAACTCCGGATTGGGCACGGGAACGGCGACGATCCTAAGCGTCAACTCAACCGTCACCGGGGTGATCCAGAACAGCGCGACCTCCGTGCTCTCATTGTCCGGAGCAAACACCGCCTTCACCACCGGACTGACGATCAACAACGGCACGGTGACCTCCGGGACCGCCACGGGATTCGGAACCGCTGCGATCAACCTCGGCGACACGACGGCCTCGAACACCAACAACGCGGCCCTGAACTCCACCAATAACGCAGGCACGATCGCCAACGAGATCTCCGTGCGCGCGGGTTCCTCGGGGATCCTCTCCATCAGGGGTCAGACAAACAGCCAGACCTTCAGCGGAAATATCTCGCTCAGCAACGATGTGACGCTCGCCCAACTCACCGCCGCCAAGATCACCACGTTCAGCGGCAACATCACCGGCGCATACAGGGTTTCCATCGGCAACACCGGTGTCGTCAATGCCGGCACGGTCGTCCTCTCCGGTCTCGCCAACACCTACAGCGGCGGAACGACGCTCAACTCCGGCACGCTGTCCCTCACGCTGGCGGCAGCACTCCCCAATTACAATGTCGCCGGCAATGTGGTCTTCAATGGCGGCACCCTTTCCACCCTCCTCGGCGATGGATCGACGACCGGCTGGTCCACGGGACAGGTTGATGCGCTGCTTGGCAACGCCACCAAGACCAGCGGCGCGATCGGCATTGATACCACCAACGGCAACGCCGTGCAGTGGGCCGCCTTTACCGATGCGATCGGCCTCACCAAACTCGGCACGAATACCCTCACTCTCAACCAGGCGAACACCTACGCAGGGAACACGACCATCAGCGCGGGCACCCTGGCGCTCGGTGTCAACGATGCCATCGCAAGTGGAGCAGGGAAAGGCAACGTGTCGGTTGCCGGCACGCTCGACCTCGCCGGGTTCGACCAGACGGTCAACGGTCTCTCCGGCGCGGGAACCGTCATCAACAGCGTCGCCGGCACGAAAACCCTCACGGTTGGTTCAAATGACGCCACCAGCACTTGGACGGGCGGCATCAATACAGGCACAGGGGACATCGCCGTCGTCAAAACCGGCTCGGGTATGCTTTCTATTAGCACAGCCCAATCCTTTACTGGCGGCCTGACCTTGAATGCGGGCGTGATAAGAACAACGGGGGGGAATATCCCTACCAACCTGGGCAATGGTTTGCTGACGCTCAACGGCGGCGAATTGCAGTTCGGCAGCAATGCCGGGAGAAACTACGCTCGCAATACCACGGTGGGGGGCGATGTGACGATTACGAGTGATCGAAGCGGCTCGGGGTCTGGTTTAGCTGGCTTTACCTACACTCTTGGCACATTGAGCATAGGCGGGCAGACCTTGACCGTCCAAGGTGGCCCGGCTCCGGATAACGGCACGGCGGGAGTGACTTTTGGGGCGGCTACTCTCACCGGCAGCGCGACACTCCTGGTCAACAACAACGGACTTGGGGCCGCCACATTATTGACGCTGGCCAGCATAAATAATGCGGGCTTCACTCCGGTGATCACCGGCACTGGCAACACGACCGTAAGCGGCGTTGTCACCGGGGCTGGAGGCCTCACAAAAAACGGAACTGGCACGCTGAATCTCAACGGTGCCAACGACTTCACAGGCGGCGTGACGATCAAAAACGGCACGGTATCCTTGGGCAACGCCGCTGGCGCGGGAACGGGAGTGATCACGCTGGGCGACTCCGGCGGCAGCGCCAATGTGAATCTGACTACCAACAATGCCGGCACGTATGCAAATGACGTTACGGTGGCTTCCGGCAGCACCGGCAACACGATTTCGATCTATAACACTGGCAGCATCGCCGTAGTTTATTCGGGCAACATTACGCTGAGCAATAACCTGACGGTAAGCGCCAACGGAACGGGTAGCATTCGTTTGGGCGGCAACCTCACCGGCAGCAGCGTGCTCACAGTGGCCTCCACCTCGACGGCAAACGTCACCATTGGCGGCGTGAGCAACACCTACAACGGCGGCACGATCCTCAACTCGGGCATTCTCAAGGTCGAAAACAACACCGCGCTGGGCTTAGGCTCGTTGACCATCAACGGCGGCGGACTGTCTTCTAATGGTACCGGAGCACGCACGTTAGAGAACAACATCATCGTCAGCAACGACTTCGCGCTCGGTCTGGCCGCCACCGGCCAGGGTCCGTTGACGCTTGCCGGCACGATGGACCTCGGCAATGCGATGCGAACCATTACGGTGAACAGTCCCGGCGGCAACGCCACCATCGCCGGCGTGATCTCGAACGGCGGTCTCACGCTCGCCGGCGGCAACCTGACCCTTTCCAATGCCAACAACTACAGCGGCGGCACGATCCTCAATTCGGGCAGCCTCCGTGTCGGCAACAACAGCGCGCTGGGCGCAGGCACGCTGACCATCAACGGCGGCGGCCTCTCCTCCAACTCCACCGGTGCCCGCACGTTGGAGAACAACATCATCGTCGGGGGCGACTTCGACCTCGGCCTCGCCGCCACCGGCACGGGCGCCATCACGCTGAACGGCACGGTCAATCTCGGCGGAGCGATGCGGGGCATCACCGTGAACAATGCCGGACCCGACGTCATCACCGGCGTGGTCTCCAACGGCGGCATCACAAAAAACGGCACGGGCACGCTGACCTTGAACGCCACGAACAGCTACAACGGTGGCACGATCCTCAATTCCGGCACGCTGAATATTCAGACGGATAACGCCCTGGGCACCGGGACATTCACGATCAATGGCGGTACGATTGGTCAGACCAGTGCAGCCCTCAATCCCAAGATGACCAACAACAACACGATTGTTATCAATGGGGATTTCACTGCTGGCATCGTGGCGAACGGGGCCTTGGACTTGGGGTCGGGAGATGTCTCGCTGGGGTCATCGCTCGCAAGCAACCGGACCATTACCGTGACCAACTCAGGGGCAGCGCTCACGATTGGCGGCAACATCACCAACGGATCGGGCGGGGCCAACCAGATCGTCAAGGCGGGCGCGGGAACGCTCACCTTGACTGGCAACAGCACCGTGGCTCCGATTTCCGGCGGAGCGGTGATCAAGCAGGGTATCCTCAACTTGAGTTTTGGAAGCAATACCGGCGGCGGCGATGTCGTCAATGCGGTGGGCAACGGTACGATTGTCCTGGGTGATGCGGGCGGCGGCGATGCCCGGTTGAGCACGGGGAGTTTCACCATTGCCAACGAAATCCTCCTGGGCACGGGCGCGGTGGGCAACCTGATCATCGGTTCGACCGGAGCGACGAGGTCATCGCTCTACACGGGCAACGTGACCATGAACGGCAACAACCTGACGATCCTCAACGCGGGGTCGAGCACGAACCACAGGTTTACCGGCAATTTTCTCGGCGCGGGCAGCCTGACGATCATGAACAACGCCACGGGCTCGCTGCCCCAAGCCTTTGTCATGATGAATGGCACGGTCAACAATGGTGGAAATATCATCGCCATTACCAATTGCGGAACCAACGGAGGAACATACATCAACGGCAACATCGGCTCCAGTGTGGTGGATTTGAGAGCAGCCGGTAGAGGCACGCTGACCCTCACTGGCACGAATAGCTACACCGGAACGACAACGATCAACTCTACCAGCACGCTACAGTTGGGCAACAACGGCGCGACGGGCAACCTCCCGACAGGCAGCCTGATCACCAACAACGGGACACTGGCTTTCAATCGCACGAACGCAGTCACACAGGGGACGGACTTCGCCAATGTGATCGCTGGCACGGGAGCCGTGGCGCAGATCGGCAGCGGCACCCTGACCCTCAACGGCTCGAACACCTACAGCGGCGGCACGAAGATCGTGTCCGGCATCGTGAGTGTCGAGAGCACCAATGCCCTCGGCACCGGCACCGTCACTTTCAATGGCACCGGCACGCTGGCCTTGAACACCCCCCATACGGCCATCAGTTCCATCTCTTTTACCGGGGCTGCGGGCAACCAAACCCTCGGCACCGTGGGCGGCAACGATATCCTGCTCGCCTCCGGAGGCAGCATCACGGTCACGAACAGTGCCACCCTGACCGCTTCGAATTCGACCTACACCATCAATGCCCCGCTGGTCATCGAGAATGCTGTGGGCACAGGTGCTGGAACCTACGCCATCAATAACAACAGCGAAAACGGCGCGGGGGCGGGGACGGCGACGCTGAATATCGGGGGGGCCATCAGCGGTTCGGCCACCACTGGAAACACCACCATCCTCACGTTCAAAGGCAACCCGGTGGGTCCCACCCGGACGGTCTTCAACACGATCAGCGGAGACATCAGCGATGGAACTGCGGGCGGCAATCTGGATTTGAACTTTGGGGCGGGACTCACAGCCACGAACTGGGTTCTCACGGGAACCAATACCTTCACGGGTAATGTGACCGTCATCAGCGGAGGGGCCACACTCTCCGTCGCAAGCGATGCCAATCTGGGCTTGGGAAGCAACATCGAGGTTCAGCAGAACTCCAAGTTTCAGACCACCGCCACCTTTGCCACCAGCAAGAACCTCATTGTTATGGGCGGGACTCCGGAGATTGCGGTGGCCCCGGGCACCACACTGACTCTCAATGGTGCGGTCAGCGCGAACGGCAGTGCGGGGAGCTCACAGTTCCCCATCTCTGTCAATGGCGGCGGCAACCTGGTGCTCAACGGAGTCGGCAACTTCGCAACGAATTTTTCCGTGGTCCAAGTTTCGGCTGGAAGCACGCTGAGCTTCGGCAACGCCGCCGCCCTGACCAATGCCACATTGCGGATGAGCACGTCGGGCAGTCTGGATAATACCTCGGGAGGAGACCTCGCTTTGACCGGGCTCACCGGATTGGATATTGCGTCCTCCTTCACATTCAACGGAACCAACAGCCTGGATTTGAGCGGCGCACCCTCGACCAGCTTTACCGGAACCAACAACACGGTCAGGGACATCGCGGTCACGAACAACACGCTGACCATCGGAGGGATTCTCACCACCGGCACCGGACCGGTCGGGCAGGCTCGCGTGAATGGGACGCTCACCAAAAGCGGCAGCGGGACGCTTGTGATCGCCGGCGCGTCGGACTACACCGGCAATACTTCGATCACAGCAGGCACGCTGAAGCTCGGCAACGCCGCAGCGCTGGGCACAGGGACACTGAGCATCAACGGCACAGCCACCAGCACGCTGGACGTGACGAGCGACCTGACGATTGCAAACAACGTGAACGCGAACGGGGACTGGACGTTTGCCGGAAGCCACGATCTGACGATCAATGGCAACTTTGCGCTGAACGGGAACCGGATCACGACGGTGACCACGGGGAACCTGACGCTGGCCGGAACCCGCACGGGGAATACCGACCCCACGCAGTTGATCAAGGCCGGAGCCGGAACATTGATTTTGGGCCAGGCGGCCGGAGCCAACATGACCGGATCAACGAGCATTTTTGGTGGCACCTTGCGCAGCGGAGCGAACGACGCGATCGCCAACTCCACATTGGTGGTTAAAGACAACCTCGGGGGCACGGCGGCGTGGGATATCAACGGGACAACCAACACCTTGGGCAATATCGTGCTGGGTAGTTCTGGCAGCACGGCGACGAGCGTAAACAACATCATCGACAGCACAGGCGGAGGACTGGTCACCTTTACGGGAACCGTGACCTACAACGGAACGAACAATCCACTTGGGTCAACCATCAGCGCCAATATGACCTTGGGGACGTCCGCCAAAACATTCACGGTGGATGACAGCAGCAATGCGGTCAATGATTTGACGGTCTCCGGAGTGCTCAGCAGCACGACGTCAGTCGGCCGTCTCGTCAAAGACGGCGCGGGCACGATGGTCTTGAGCGGCACGAACACCTACAACGGGACGACAACGGTCAACGCGGGCACGCTTTCGTTTACCAGCGGCAATGTGTCGGAAACCGGAATCCAAGCTCTCGGAACCAGCGCTACCGTGAACCTCGGCGTGGCCTCGACGAGTTCCGGAACGCTCAATTACACCGGTGCGGCAGACACATTGGCGAAAGATATCAACGTCCTCGGCAATGGCGCCGACACGATCCAGAACAGCGGCAGCGGGCTGCTCACCCTCTCCGGTGCGATCGCCAAGAACGGCACTGTCCTGACCATCAAAGGCGGCGGCAGCGGAATCGACGTCACCGGATCCATCGGCGGGGCCTCTGCCAACTCCGACCTCATCATTGACGGCGGGCTGACGACGCTCTCAGCCGCCAATACTTACAACGGCCCGACCTTCATCATCAACGGAGCCAACCTCACTGCAAACGTCACCGACGCACTCCCGACGGTAAACGGACGCACGGCGGTGAGCATGGACCAGACCGGCTCCGGAAGCTCGACTGTGACGCTGGGCGCCAGCCAGTCCATCGCCTCGCTGACCGGTGCGACAACGTCGGCCGTCAATCTGAATGCCAACAATCTCACCGTGGGTACGACCTCGGGCAGCACGACTTTCGCCGGCGTGATCTCCGGTGCCGGATCGCTCGTCAAGGACGGCGCATCGACTCAGATCCTCTCCGGCGTGAACACTTACACCGGCAGCACCACCGTCAACAACGGGACACTGCGATACGGCATCGCCAGCGCCATCAATTCCTCGAGCAATGTCACCGTCAACGCGAACGGCCTTGGTCTGGTAGCCACGTTCGATCTCAACGGATTCAGCGGGACCATCGGCACTCTCACACTTGGCGGAGCGGGTGCCACAGGCACCAGCTCCCACCAAGTCACAACCGGAGCAGGCACTCTGACCCTCGGTGGCAATGTGACCTACGACAGCACCGGCGATTCATCCACCTCCGCGGGGATCTCGGGCAATCTCGATCTCGGCGCGGCCAGCCGCACCTTCGCTGTTGCCAACAGCTCAGGGGCTGTCATTGATCTCAACATCTCCGCCATCGTCTCCGGCACCGGAGTCGGTCTCACCAAGGACGGCGATGGCAAACTTCTCCTTGGAGCCGCCAACACCTACGAAGGCACCACCACCGTCACCGCCG
>Ga0247840_10008232_pt1 | contig 14082 bp, 22 predicted proteins | sample LaCruzMarch2015__FD_192404 | JGI IMG/M metagenome (GOLD analysis project Ga0247840, IMG submission 192404) | Freshwater microbial communities from meromictic Lake La Cruz, Castile-La Mancha, Spain - LaCruzMarch2015_17m | ecosystem: Environmental > Aquatic > Freshwater > Lake | place: Spain...
GCATTGAACAATTATCGGTATAAATTGGCTCTTGATATGTTTCTGTATCATTGATAAACAAATTGAATTGTTTTGATTTCTCAATTGCCTTTTTATCATAGAATTTCAAGCCAGTAAAAAGTTTATCAGATTGATATACATTAACCAAGAACTCTCCAGAACAATCAATCAAACATTGGTCAGTCCATGAAGTAATTGTATAAACTGCTTTCTTGCTTGAAAAGAATGGAATACCATAATTATCTTTTATAGTTATTTCTCCTTTCAATCCTTTATCCTTATCAAATTCTTTAACTTCTCCAGATGCCATGACAAATGGCATGAATAATATCATTGCCATTATGAATATCGTCGCTATAATGCCTTTATATGAATCCGTTTTCATTGTGTTTGTGCAAAACCTCCTCCAAATGATGACCTGCTGAATAATATAATCATTGCTATGATTCCAATGACTGTAACAATTATTGGAAGATTACCCATGATATATCCAATAATATTCAAGGTTGAACTTGTTGATGCCAATACCTGAGTTGATGCAATCGTGTTATAAGTATTGCTGATTAATGCTCCGACTACAACAAGGCCAATTAACATTATAATGGCCACAGGGAAGAATATCGGATGGGTCGGTGTCAAATATGCAGTTATCATTAATCCCATCAATAAACCAAAGAATAATGCCAAATACATGAAGTTCATTGAATTATTGAATGTGGTTGTCAAAGTTGTTAATGGAGCAGAACTTCCAACTGTGATATTCTCAAATGCCGGAGTCATTGCTCCAAAAAGGTTTGTTGTCATATAAAGAATGAATAAAAGAAACAATGCTCCAACAAATAAAGAAATCATTATGAAAGCAACATCAAACATTGAACCTCTTTTCTTTTTCATGCCAAGGAAATCAGTTGTCCTTGGAAATATCCTTTGATATTCATTTGAATTATTGCTTTTCATTGAATCTGCAATCTGTTTTGAGATTACTGTCTTTGGGATTCCTGTTTCAATATGTTTCTTTGTCATAAAGTCATCCAAATCAACATGGATTCTGGTATTGATGGTTTTATTCTTCATCATCATCTCCATTTCTTGCTTTTTCCTTTCCAGATGCTACTTTCTTTATTACTGTTAAAACCAATGATATGCAGATATAAGTCATGAATCCAAAGGCAATCCAAGGCAAGATTATTTGTATTGGAGTTATGATTGAAGCAATTGTGCTATTGGTTACATAGGCCTTTCCAATCTGTGCCAATCCAACCAAGAAGAACAATGGAATTATCATTAATATTGTTGAAACTACTGAATGACTATCTCCAAGTTTTGATGCTATAAATAGAAGAACTGAAATGATTATTGCAAAGATTATAATTAATGGAAGATAATCAAATGTTCCATCTGTTGCATTGGTTGTAACTTCAAAGCATCTTTCAATTCCTCCGGCTTGATTTACTGTGTTACATTCAATTAATTGACAATATCTTCCAAGTTCAGAAAAGTTTCCTCCAAGAACTTCAACTTCAAAATCTCTCATATTTGAAAACATTTTTACAGGAGAAACAGTAACAATATGTTCTCCCTTTGAATTTTGAGAATATAAGTGATATGAACAATTAGTTGTAGAATTAGTTAATAACTGTGTTGTGTTTAGAACATGCCAATAAATATCTTTATCAGTATTTGGAAATACATATTCATAGGTTGGAGCAAGAATCTCAAGAGAACCGGATTGAATTGTTTGAAGAATAGGAGGAGCAGACTGGACCAAAGGCATAACTAATAAAAATGCAAATGCGATTAATATTAGTTGTTTCTTCATTTTAACTTCATTCTCTTTCTTGTGGATGGATGTTCTTTTCTCAAATGTTTGAACATTCGATTTATATAAACATCTGTTCCTTTTATGATTAATTTCTTCATCTTTTCCTCCTTATTATTGCTCTTGTTCCAAGGCCAGTAATATCTAATTTACTTCCCTTGGATGAAGTGATATTATTCAATACTGCATAAAGTGATGGAGTTCTCTTTGTTAATTGCTTTCCTTTCTTTCTTCTTGGCCCATATTCATTTGCAAACTGCAATGATGGAAAGGTTATTGCCGGAAGCAAATTAGGTAAAATTGTTGGCATTTGAAAAGCAGGAGCAACTGACCCTGTTCTTTGGGCGGTTGCCTGTTGTATCGGTATCAACTGCGGAACAGTGATTTGAGTTGTAGTTTGGGCGGTTGCCTGTTGCGACCTTGAAACTGAACCTTGTCTTGTTGAAAGTGTTGGAGTTTGTATTGTTGTAAAGAAAGGAGTTGTCTTTTGAGATTGAGCAGTATTTGAAATTGTTTTCAATGAAAATGCTTGAGATGTTGTTGTCTTTGGTGTTTGGATATTTACTAAAGATAAACTTTGAACAACTGCAAGTGGCCTTGTTCCGAATGTTGCAACCGTCTTTGAACCCTGTTGGAATCCTAATTGAGAGAATACTTGTTGAGTTGTTGTTTGTTTTGATATTGAAGAAGTTATTTGTTTTGAACCTTGAGAACCTGCTCCTTTTATTATTGAGAATCCAGTATCTTGAAGTTCTGTTCCATAATTTATTTTTAACAATCCCTTTCCACTTATTGAAGAATCAACTGATTTGAAAGCAGTTTCTCTGAAAACTCCTGTATCTCCAATTGGTCTGCTTCCAACATAAAATCCTCCAGTTGTAGATTTTCCTGTTTGAATGTCAGTTGTTTTTACAATGCTTTTTCCAAGAGTTACATCATTCAATCCCTCAATAGTTTTTTCTTTTGTTATTCCTTTGAATGAAAATGCTGATTCAGTTTTTCCACCTTTTCCATAGATTGTTCCTGTTCCCCTTGATAATGTCAAAGTATTTTCTCCTTGCATTATTGATTGTTCTCCGGATGAAATCTTTCCTGCCTTGAAATCCACTTTGAATCCACCAACATCTGTTCTCAATATTGCAGTTCCTTTTGTTTCAGAAGTTATTGCTTCTCCTTTCATTCCTGTAACTGTTCTTTCTTCTGTTGAAACAACTCTTGTATTTGCTTTTATTTCTTGTAGTCCGGTTGTTGATGTTGCCATCAATGGAGAAAATGTTGCAAATTGTAATGTTGTTGAAATTCTTGGAGTAAATCGTTCCATGACTTCAACTCCGGTCAATAATCCAACCTTTACTGGAGAATATAGTTTGCTCTTTGCGATATTCTCTTTGACTTCTGAAACAGGAGTATTTCCAAATACCCTTGTTACTCCTGCTTGAACTCTTTCTTCAGCATATTGAAATATTGAACCCCCATTGATTGCCTTTGCAAAAGTCAATGGTTGTTTCTGTTGAACAGGAGTTTCTTTCTTTCCTCCATAATATCCCAATGGGTCTGAAGTTACTCCTCTTGATTGCTGAAAATCTTGGAGAGATGGAGCAGATGGTTTTGAAGAAGTTGTTTGTGTTGTTGGAGATGGTTTTGATTCTGCCACCGGAGGAGGAGTTGAAAGGGAGGTTGATGGTGTTGAAGAATTTCTTGAAGTTTTTCCTCCTCCGGATTTTATTGATGAAGATGCATTTTTATTGGCCTGTGCTATTATTGGAGCAGAGCCTCCAACTGATTTCTTGAATGATTCTGGAATGAATGAAGTATTAGCCACCAAAAATAGATGTCTTTCTTATTTATATACAGTGTTGTCAATTGTTGGCAACTGTATAAAAGCGAACTTTTATTATAAAATTAATGGATTACACAAAGATAAGAGCAAACTTGGGCGGACTTTTCCAAGATGTTCTTTCTTTAGTATTGATTGCCGTTCTGCTTGGAGCAGGTCTTTTGGCCCTTGGACAGTTCAAGGGAGCAATGACAGCAAATTCAGCAGAAGCAAATGCAACTGGTAGCAACATAACTGCTATCGGTGGAATTGCTTCCACTTGGATGACTGTAATTGTTTCAGTGCTTATGGCCGGACTGGTTATCTATATACTGGTTAAAGCCTTTACAGGTAATAAAAAGTAAATAGATTAGTCATCTACTAAATGGAGTCTGCCATGCTACTCTATAACTCAGACATGGTATTTCCTTTTTGACTTATTGGGAGCAATCCCAATATTTCTTATTTTTATATGAATAATTCCATGCCCATGCTTCTTCGTAGAACATATATCCCCAATAAAGCAAGATTGTTATTGTTGAAAAGAACAAAATATAATCGCTTCTTATCCATAAGTAAAGAATAATCAAGGAAAGTCCAAGGTTATAATAGAAATTAATATAATATGGCCTTTCCTCTCCAACAATCTTATTGAACTCTATATGGCCCATCTCATGCCACCATGTTTTAGAGTTCTCCTTGCATCCGTAAATCTTTCCTGTGGAAATATCAACGATTGCCATTTTTTATCGTGTATTGGCTTGTTTTACCGTTTTCCCCCATTATCTTTTGTATCTCTCCGAATTTAAATAATTGTGCAAGGGATTTATCAATGGCCCTTTGTCCAATTCCAAGTTTATCAGAGAGTTCTTTCCTTGATAACTTTCCATGCTTCTTCAATAGTTTTATCACTTCTTCTTGGCCCATGTTCGTATTAATATAATGGTTTCATGCAAAAACAGGTTGTTCCTGTTCTTTTTTCAAGGTATTTCATAGGGTCTGCTTTCATTTCTTCTATATTTATAACAGTATAAATCATAAAACATATAAGACAAACTCCAAGGATTATTGCAATGTATTGGGTAATTCTTTGGATAGTTTCTCTACTTTCTTGACTTGTCTTTTCATCCACCATCTTGTTGTAAATTTGATTGCAATTCTTATGAATTGAGATAATGCCGTTACAAACATAATTATGGCCCAGAATGAATGTCCATTACTCCATGCCATTGTTCCAATATAATACATAGTCAAACACATCAACAAAGTCATAGGATAATCAAAATATTCATTGATTCCGTTGATTATTGAATCGCTTGTTTGTCTTGCTCCCATATATGCCTTTTTGAAATCTACAAGTGGCATTTCTTCAAGTTTATTTGTTTCTGTCATATTTCCTCCTTTTGTTCTGCCCATGGTCTTATTATATCTTTTTTAACAAGGCCACGGATTCTTTTCATTTTGTTATAATTATCAATCATTTTATCCCAGTATTCACTATCAATTTTCCATTTTGGATTCATGTTTTCGTCGCAAACAATCATTTCTGTCATTTTTTATTTGTGGAGGCAGGGTTATGTAGGCAAGAGGGTCGGCCTCTCTCTCCCCTGCTCTCCGCTTGAGAGAGTATTAATCCCTATAAATCAAAGGGATAAATAATATTTACTACTGAATAGTTATATATCTATTTTAGATGTTACAACTTTTGAAGTTTCTTTTGTTTCAACTTCTGATGGAAATGCTACTTCTTTGCTTTCGTAATAAATCTTTCCTGCTTTACTTTCTTTCTTCCAAAAAGTTTTGAAAACCGGAAAGGTCTTTCCATCTGCATAAACTTCTCCAACCTTTACTTTTATGATTTTTTGTTTCATTTTACCCTCCTTTTTGATTATAAACGGATTGCTCCGATAATAAGGCCACAAACAAGGCCAATTAACATATAAATGAATGTTAATATATGAACTTCTTCTTCATTGAATATCTTCATCTTTTTCCTCCAATGGACAATGCTCTTTCAAACATCTTTTAGCATAACTTGTTTTGTTTTTGTTTCTTGAACCTCTTATGTCTGTGTTATCCCTATGGTCACAAAACATTATGCTATTGTTTGAACCTCTTTGATATAGGCAGTTCATTGTTTTCTCCTATCTTGGAAGTTTATTGGCAATATCTTCTTTCTTTGTTCTATTCCGGTCCATGAACAATTCTTCTTTATCTGTTCAATAAATAGATAAACATTGCCGGATATGATGGCATTTGTAACTTCTTCATCTGTGGCCATTCTTCCAAGTTCTGCCATGAAAATGTCATTAATGTTCTTTTTCTTTCTATCAAAGACAGATTTAACCTTTTGTTCTTCAGTCATCTCAACTTTCTTCTTTTCTTCCTTATTTTGTTCAATTCCTTTCAAGGTTGAGTTCAACTCCATTTCTCTCAATCTCAAGAGATTCAATTCATTTGAAACTTGCTCCATGGTCATTGATTGAACTGAAAGAGGTTTCTTCATGTTTATTGCATCTTTGATTGCATTATTGCAAATCTCTGAAACTTTGCCCATTTCAAGATAACCATTAATAATTGCTTCTTCAAGCAATTTGTTTGTGTCATCATGCAAATATATTGTTTTTTGTTTTCCCATTTTCTTTTGTTTTATACATAAAATCATAAACATATACATATACATATACATATACATATACCATATATACCTATTATTCTTTTTTATTATTTTCTGTCAAATTCAATGAAATTAACCGAACTATACATTCGGAAATCTCTCTTTGACTATTATCGCAAGTAGTTCTTTGACATTCTTGGCAGTATTTCTGATAAAACTTGGAGCAAACCTCTGGTTTAAAGTTCATTTAACTTCTCCATATACTCTTTGCAGAGTTTCTTGTTGATTGCTTCAACTTCATTCTTCTTATCATTTAATTCCTTGATTTCATTCCATTTTGGCATCCAGTCAAATTCATTGCCAAAATAATCTTCAAATACAATGAATAATCCTTGATTGCCCCATTTTCCATTGTCTGTAACTGTTGGTTTATTGTAATTGTTCCATCTTGGAGGCCTTATCTCAAACCTTTTGAATTTCATAGGTTTCATCAGAACATTCCTCCATGGTCCATTAACCAATGACTTGCTCTTTTAGAATACTTTGCTCCGGATGGGCCATCTTCAATTTTTGGAGTTGTTTTTGGCCTATTGTAATTTATTAACTCATTATACTTTGAAATTGCAGAAACATATCTTGACCAATCCTTTGATTCAAGTGCATCAAGAACTTCAGATTCAGCAATCTTCTCAAGTTCAGAGGTTGTTTTGAATCCAACTCTTGTTTCCTCTTTTTCCATAGAATCTTTTATCATTTCCAGTATATAAACCTTTCCACCATTTTATAGTTACAACTTTAACAGTCCTGCATAAAAACCAACTGTATATAAACAACCTTTAACAAAATGGTTTATGGGAATCGCAGAAGAACTTGCATATATGGCTCAACAATCTGCCATAAAAAATCAAGAGGCACAAACCAATTCTATCCAAGCCCAACTTCCATATATGATGCAAGAACAGGCAAAACAAGAAGCAACCCTTGTTGGCCAAACAAACCCAAGACCATTAATTGACGATTTGATTCATTATTATAGATGTGAGATTGAAATGCCAGATGGCAAAGGTGGAAAGAAATGGAGCAGACCGGATGGAATAAAACCATTAATGAATGAACTTGGAGTCCATTCTGTTATTATTGATGTTTATTCCATTGTTAATCAAGGAACTGTTCTTTCAAATATAACAGATGAAGATGTTGCAAATCTCACAATACAAATCCACATGAATCTTATTGAGAAACTTGGAAGTGATGCAGAACTCTTTGAACTTGAAAACTCCAATCTCAATACAGTTCTCTGGACAACATCAAATATGTGTTACATGGCTTTGAAAAGAGCATTGAATCAAGGAGAAAGAGGATTCCTCAAGAAAGTAGTATTCTCAAATGAGAACAGAACATTTGGCCCAACTGGAAAGACAACAGAGAATAAGAAGTTCTGGGAGGTTTGGAAATAATGGCAGATTTAACCTCTTTTGATATGGCTTCAATTGGTGGAATAGCATCAAACTTTGCAATGTCATTCATGAATGTTTTCTGGATTGTCCTTGCAATCGCAGTTGGAGGAGGAGTCATTGTCGGAATTGCATTAATCATTTCAAATGTAAAGAAATATGATATTACAACAAGAATATATTCAAAGAGATATGGTGGATGGAAAACATGGACAGAACCATCTGCATATACAAAACATAAAGACACAGGAGAAGTTTATGGATTCCAAATCAAAGGAGTAAAGAAGATTCAGAATCCACCTCCATTGAGTTGCTTATATCCAGATGCAAAAGGAAAGAATGTTCTCCATGCAATACAAGTAACCTTTGATGAATATGTTTGGTTTAACCCTGCATTTGATGACATTGATGAACTATTGAGAAACATAGAGGATAAAAAATGACAGAACCAATAAAAATACAATTCAAAACAATTCCATCAGACAGACAGTTGTGGATGACACAACAGATGGAAAGAGGATTCATGAACTTTGGAAAGAAGTCATGGTGGGATAAATATGGAAGTGCAGTCATTACAATCATAACTCTTGGAGTCATCTTCTTGATATTCTTTTTCTTCTTCAAGAACATGAGCCAACCAATGACAGATATGGCAAAGACAATGGCACAGATTTCAGCAGATAATAAAGAGATGTTATTGTCTATGAAAAATAGTGGTGTAATTATAATGAGCAATTACACAGGAGCATAAAATGGATGAAATCTCCTCAATGCCGGATAATACTTCCATGTTTAACTCTGGAATCATGTTGGCCAACTATGTTGGTTATCTTGAGATTCAAGCATCCCAACACATGATGTCTATGAAGTTATTTGAATGGTATAAAGTTCTTGAAGCATTACTTGTCATTGGAGCATCCAAGTTTCCAAAGGAGGACACGAATGAAATAAGAAAGGCTCTTGATAAAATAAATCCACATGACTTGACTGAATATAAGAACTTGCAGAATGTTATGCTTGTTCTCAATAAACATCTTGATAAATACGGCTTCTTATCTCCAAAGGGAGATGACCCACGGACTGCCGTTTGGAGAAGATAATGGTAAAGGTTTGCCAAGACAGATTTCCACAGACACAAGGATATTATCTCAATGATTATCTCAAGAGCCAATTAGATATTTATGTTGATGGAATAAAGAACGACTTTGACTTTGTGTTCTTGATAACTGCCGGAGGAATGGTCCGACTTGGAAAGTCAGTAATGGGAATGCAAATAGGAGATTATGTTAATGATGAAGTCAATAAAAGATATGGATTGAATAATACATTTGACTTGAAGAACTATTGCTTCAAAGGAGATGAACTAATAAAGGTTGCCAAGACATTACCAAAATACTCTGTTATTGTTTATGATGAAGCAGGAAGCGACTTGGTTGGTAGAAAGACTATGCATTCTACTACCCAAGCCCTGCTTGATTTCTTCAGAGAATGTGGGCAGTTGAATCTATTCTTGATATGTATTCTTCCAGACTTCTTTGAATTGCCAAGGTCCATTGCCATAACAAGAAGTGCTTGTTTGATTGATGTTGATTTTAGAGAGAGATTTAACAGAGGACTTTTCAGATTCTATTCTCCAAGGGCCAAGAAGCGATTGTATATCCTTGGAAAGAAGATGCTTGACTATACTGCTTCTAAATGCGACTTCGTTGGAAACTTTACAAACTTCTATCCATTGGATGAACAAGGTTATCGTAACTTGAAGCATATTGCATTGACAGGCAGACAACAAGATGAAGCAGAGAAAGTAACAAGGAAAGACATTAGAATCACAAACCAAAGGAATATACTTATCAGATGGTTGCATGAGGAGTTGGGCTATCCATTGACAGCAATTGCAGAGAGAATTGGAATAGAACCAAATGCCATTAGCATGGCCCTTGCTCCCAAACTATATGGAGGGCTCAATGCTCATGGCTAACCCCTTTACTATTATGAACCGCATTATAAGACCTTTTTGCCTTTACTCCATGAACACTTTAACCATATTGCACAATGGTTTAGTATATAAGGCAACAGAGGTGGCAAAATGACTTGGGCAATACAGGAAAAGAAGTTGAAGCATAGTAATATACCTAACCCAAATGAGATAAAGATAATGGCCGGAGCAATCCGGAAGCCAAGGGATAGGGCCTTGTTTATATTACTATACTTGACTGCCGGAAGAATCTCTGAACTGGTAAAGGTATTATGCCCAAAGGATATAACAGAAGCAGAGGTTGGGCCAAGGAAAGTTCTGTTAATTAGATTGAAGAATGAGAAGAACAGGAAAAGGAAGTTCAAAGACATTCCAATTCCCTTTGAAAGAGAACCTGAACTGATTCAAATGCTATATGAATACATGGATGACATGGACATGGATGTTCCAATCTTCAAGTTTGGGAGAATAAGGGCATATCAAATTATAAAGAAAACCACCGGTTTTAACCCTCATTTTATAAGGCATATCAGATTAACCCATCTTGCAGTATATCATGACTTCAATGACCAATTGCTTATTAGATTTGCCGGATGGACTGATTCAAGACCTGCCAAGAATTATATGGAATTGAAATGGACAGATATACTTCAGAAATATTAATATTCTCTTGAATTAGATAACTTCAAGGCAACTATTCCAAGTCCTGCCAATAGGATTGCAAAGACTAAAACACTTACTGGAATGAATCCAATGGTGAATAATAGGATGGCTAATACTCCTCCAACAAAGGAAGAATAGCCAAAGGCCCTTTCTGTGCCATATCCTTTCATTGAAAAGAACAATACTCCATATATGGCAACCATTATCATTGTCCAAAAATACCCAGAGGTAATACTATTTACATAGATTCCAAGACTATAAAGCCCTGTTAAATTACTTGGTTGTGCAAAGGTCATTATGTTGTTCTCCTAAATACTGCCGATATTATTCCAAATATAATGGTTACTGAAACAATAGCCAGTAAAACATTAATATACAGTGGTGGAATGTTGTATCTGTTTCCTGTATCTTCTGCCATTACTTTGACTAAACTTCCGGAATTTGCAATCAATTTCAATGATTGCCATGCTCCTGTTGAGATATATTCAAGGAATCCAACTGGAGATGCTCCGGAGGCCTGTAATTGAGTTTCAGCAGTATTCATATCAGTAGTTATGTTATTTATTTTATTATAAGTTGCAGACCAAGAATCATCATAGGTTGTTCCATATTGGGATGCCATGCTCAAAGTTGCAGAACCAAGGCCAACTACAACCAAAGAGAACAATAAAATTGTAATTAATAGGTTTCTTGGTGTCATGTTTTCATTTGGCTTATAAAAACCCCTCCAATTATAATTATTCCAACCAATAATGCCCATGGCATTGCCACAAATCCAAACATAAACAATCCAATCAATCCAACAATTAACATTCCAATTGAAGCAACAGGATTCCAAATTCCGACCATTGCCACAGTTAAAAGGAATAAAATAGCCCAAAATAAGCCCTCTTTTCCAAAAGTTGCAATATTATTATCCAAAGTTACTGTTAATCTATCAATAACCTGTGTTACTCCGGATTTTGTGTAATATGCCTGTGCAAAATATGTTCCGGTTGTGTTTCCAGTCAAATCGCAAGTGATTGTTCCAGAAGATGCAGTTGTTGTTGTATCACAGACAACATTATTTGATGTTAAATTAGTATTTATTACTTGCAATCTGAAAGAAGTTGCAGTTGCAGAGGTATCAACAAAATTATATGTTATTACCTTTGTTGCATTGCTATAATTTAGATAATAATTTATTCCAGTATTCTGATAATTAGTAAATAAATTTGTTGAAGTTGATGGTAATGCAAGAGATATTTGACAAGGAGTAGTCAAACAGGCAATCTTCATTGTATTTGTCTGATAAACAACTGAACCATTCTTTGAGAAAATAAATCTATAATTAACAGTATTTTCAACTATCGGAAAGATTACTTGTCCAAGGTCGCTTGTTGTGTCTGTTCCAACCTGTGTCCATGAATTTGTTGATGGATAAAACTGTTGAATTATTACTGAATAATTCTGTTGTGGAATCAAATTTGAATCAACAAGTGTAACAATTAACCAAGTCAATGCAGAATTATTCAACATATAAAGAGAAACATTTTGAGTTGAATTTGTCAAAGTTCCTGCAAGAACATTATATGCTTGTGTTCCATAACTTGTTTGCCCATAGGTTGAAACTAAATTATAGGTTGTATTGGCCCATGTTGGATAAATACAGAAAGGAAATGAACCATCTGCATCATTTACTATATTGAAAGATAAATTAGTTACTAAAGATGGATGTGATGGTAAATAACTAAAGAAAGTTCCTAACATGAATGAATTATTAACAACTAAAAGAGAAGTTACATCATAGGTTGTAAAATTAATTGCTTTCTGTGTAAATGTTCCATTACAAACTGCCAAAGTTGGAGAAACAAAGAAACTTTGAATAGCAGTTCCAAGATTTCCAAAGGTATCATTTGACCAAACTCTTATGGTTTGATTTCCAATAGTGTTTATTGCCAAAGAAAGATTATTGCATGATGTTATTGTGGTGTTTGCCCCACCATTATATGAATACCAACAAGAACTCCTATGGTTTCCGGCATCAATTGATGAATAATTCAAAGTAAAATTATCCGGTGGAATTACAAGGTTTTGATTTGATGTTGGAGATAATATTGAAACAACTGGAGCAGTTGTATCCACAGTTAAAGTTCTATTTGTTGTCGCAAATGTCAAAGCAGTATCACTTGAACCTGTCAAACAATTCCAAATATAATTTCCATCTGGTTTTATATTTGTCCATGTTGTTGAGTTATATTGGCCTGTTAAACTTGTTGTATTGGTTATTAATCCTCCATTCCAAACATAAAGAGTTATATTTGTAATTTGTGTTTCCCCAACAGAAGTTGCAGAACAATTGAAAGTTATTGAACTGCTTGAACTATTTGTTACATCAACAGGAGTAACAAGGGTTGTTGTTACTCCTCCAACAAGAATTTCAGTTCCTATGAATTGTGTTTGTAGGTTTTCTGCTTTTAACCAATCATCACTTCTTGAAATATTTGTCAATCTAACTTCATCTATTGTTCCATAATCTCCAAGTTTTGTGCAAGTTCCACTATATGATTGTGCTCCAATGCAAAGAGGATTTGAAGTAGTATATGTTGGACTTGCCAATGAACCTGTTGCTTTTGTTGTGGAAACCAATATTGCATCTCCAGAACCATGTCTTGCTCCAAGATAGGTCAATGTTGCATTTTCTATTGTAGCAACTGAAGAAAATTGTCCTCCATCAACACTATAAAATGTTGCAATCTTGGAAGTAACATCCCTTCTAATTTCATAAGCAATCTGCCCAGTTTGTTTTCCTTTTGAAAGTAATGGAATATAGTTAGTAGTATAAGGTTTTATCCATCCGGATATTGAGAAATTTGTTGTTACATTCCATTTTCCAATTATCCCTGTTTCAGCACATTTTATAAAACTGTTTGCCAATGCAACTGATTTTCCAAATTTCCCATCTGTTGCAACGGTTGTTGATGTTCTTTCGCATCCAGTAATTGTTGTATTTGAAGAATCAATATAATTTCCTGCTATTTCTCCAAAATGCAATACTAAAACATAATCTGACCAAACAGATGCAGAGTTTTGACCATCTGAAGCAAGTTGATTCCCATAATAAATATTTACTGTTTGGTTTCCTGTTGCTAATGATGGATATTTGAACCAAACAACTGTTGAAGAAGTGTTGCAAGTTCCATTTTCTATTTCATAAGAATATTGTGTTGTATCAGTTGAATCAAGAACCCTTATATCTTTGCATGAACTATTCATCTTTCCTGCCGTAATTAATGTTGCAGTATCCATTGTTATATAGGCAGGATAATTTGTCAATGTTGAAGAAACCGTTGAGTTAATTGTGTAATTATTTTTATAACCCCAAGATGAGTTGAACCAAGCGTATTCAGAAAGTTCCATTCCATAGGCCACTGGAACTGCATCAATTGATTCAAATATTTCTTTCTTTGTTTCTAATTTGAGTTTATAACTTCCGGCAGAAACAGTTTCAAAGTTATATGGTTTCATTATTTCTCTTGTCTTTGTTTCTATTCCAGATTGATATTTTATGCAAGATTCATATTGTGTTCCATTTATTGTGGTTTGCATTGAACAATTATCGGTATAAATTGGCTCTTGATATGTTTCTGTATCATTGATAAACAAATTGAATTGTTTTGATTTCTCAATTGCCTTTTTATCATAGAATTTCAAGCCAGTAAAAAGTTTATGAGATTGATATACATTAACCAAGAACTC
>Ga0247840_10008240_pt1 | contig 14072 bp, 13 predicted proteins | sample LaCruzMarch2015__FD_192404 | JGI IMG/M metagenome (GOLD analysis project Ga0247840, IMG submission 192404) | Freshwater microbial communities from meromictic Lake La Cruz, Castile-La Mancha, Spain - LaCruzMarch2015_17m | ecosystem: Environmental > Aquatic > Freshwater > Lake | place: Spain...
TACTAAATTCTTTTTCAAATTCCGTTAAGTTCATTGGATACTCTTTCATGTAATTATTCTAACATTTAATTAAACCTTAGTCAAGTGCATACCCATGAAAGAAATTATGAAAGACCAAATACAAACATACAAAGGTATTCGTCACCTTTTGCAGGATAGTGATTTTTATAGACTAATAAGTCCTTTTGAAAGCAATGAAGCAGCATGGATGTTTGTATCAAAGGATAAAAAAGAAATCTATGTGTGTTATTCAAGAATATTAGCTAAACCAAATCCACCATTTAAAAAGTTGAAGCTTAAAGGGTTGGATACAGAATTTGTATATAAATTAAAAGATAATGTCCAAAAATTCGGTGGCGATGAGCTTATGTATATAGGCGTTAATGTGCCAAGGCTTAAAGGAGATTTTCAAAGTGTAGTTTGGCATTTTAACAGTTAAAGCAATTTATAAAAATGCTGTAATCCATATGGATTACGGCATTTTTGTTTTATCACTTATACTAATTAGTTTTTAAAATACCAATAAATGTATTGTGAACCGACCTAAAATATGATATAATTATGTTATCAAATAAAGGGTTGGTGAAAGTATGATATGCAAAGGAAGACCAATACAAAAATACAGTGAAGAACAAAAAAACGAAATAAAAAAAGCATATAAAAAAAGTCGATCTCAAAAAGAGCGCAATAGACTATTATGTGTAAAATTAAGGGTTGTACAAGGTATGACAACTTTGCAAATATCAGAAATTGTAGACTATGCCGTCGGGACAATAGATCATATTATAAGCATTTATAATAGAGAAGGTATCGATGGAATAAAAGCAAAAAAGCAAACAGGTCACAACAGAAATATGACTCCAGAACAGGAAATAGCATTTCTAGAACCATTCATAAAACAAGCAACTTTGGGAGAAATTCTTGAAGTTAGCGATATAATAAAGGCTTACTCAGCCGCTCTTGATAACAAAAAAGTTTCGAAATCTACAGTTTATGATATGTTACACAGAAATGGTTGGCGAAAAATAATGCCAAGAAGTCAGCATCCAAATAAAGCAGATGATGAAGCCATATTGGCTTATAAAAAAAATGTCTGGCAGAGTGAATGAGTTGGTAAATTTTTACACTAATACCAAAACTAATTTCCGCTTGATGTTTCAAGATGAAGCTGGGTTTGGCAGAATAAACAAGCCCAAATGTTGTTGGTGCGGCGAAGGAATACGCCCCGTTGTACCTTGCCATAGGATTAGAGAATATACATACGCTTATGGTGCAGTGTCACCGTTAGATGGTGAAATGGTTTCGCTTGTATTGCCTTATTGCAATACAGAGTGTATGAACATATTTTTAGAAACATTGTCACAAACTTATCCGAATGACTACATACTGTTGGTGGCAGATAATGCAGGCTGGCACAAGTCTAAAACGCTTGTTATGCCTAAGAATATCGAGATTTTTCCGCTATTGCCATATACTCCAGAGCTTAATCCAATAGAAATGATTTGGGACGAGATTCGTGAAAAGTTTTTCAAAAATGAAATATTCAAAACTTTAAAATCGGTTACAGATAGATTATGCAATGGACTTTTGTACCTTTCTACGCATGCGGATACGGTCAAATCAATTACTGGTTGGAGTTGGATATTATCTGATGTTTTAAAAACTAATTAGTATTATACTATTTCGCATTTGAAATCTTTATAAAAATAATCGGAATTCAAATGCGAAATAGTGTGGCTGTTGGCTTGCCGTGCAAGCCCTACGCCACCCAATTCCAGTTTTTAAACTGGAATTGGTATTAATACATAGTTTCTCTGAACCTTTTAGGGGTAAAGTTGGTGTTTAACCTAAATGCAGTAACAAAGTTGGCTTCGCTATTATAACCAATTTCAAAAGCAATTTCTTTGATAGATTTTGTTGTTGTTTTTAATAGAAGTTTTGCACTGTTTAGTCGCATCATTAATATATATTCATACGGTGCGTATCCAGTTTCTCTTTTGAATATTCGGCTAAAATAATATGGACTAATATTAACGCATGATGCTATATCATTCAAGGAGATTTTGTACATAAAATTTCGCTCGATATAATCTATTGCATCTATGATAGGATTTACTTTGGAATTTGTAGAGTTAGTATTTTGCGATGAACTTAAAAGGAGTTCAGTTAACATTTTTTGTATATGGCAAGTCACAATAGGCTCTGATAAAGGAGCACCTTTTGTAAATGCGTCAACAATTGCTATTAAATATTTTGTAAAATTATTCGGTTCTTTTAAGGAAATTACGCATCCAAACTGTTCAAAGATATAATTGAAATATTGCTCACTAACATTGCCATCAAAATGAAGCCATAATGTTTTAAGCTCTGTTTTTGCAGAATATGTATGCGGACTTTTACAGTTTAATAAAACCACATCACCTTCCTTTGCGAGGGTATCTTTTTCTTTGTAATTAATTAAGCATTCACCACTTTTAATATACATTATAAGATAGCTGTCATAGTTATCCCTTGAAACAAAATATTTTTTGCTGCAATAAAAATGTCCTGCACAAAGTATATGGAAAAACATTGACTTTGCCATATTACTTGGTGTATGGAAAAATATTTCTGAATTAGGTTTAACACCTGTCTCGTTTGTCTTCATATTACCCTCCTTATAAAAAGCAAGATTTCAAAATAAGTACGCAATATATAGTAATGATTTATAATTATTATAATTATATAATATAATTATAATTTAAGCAAGATTAACAAATAAAATTATTTGGAGGTATTTATATGACAGAAAGATTTAGTAGTGTAAAAGTATGGGAAGAGGATATTATTATCCCTACATATCCTGTGGGTGAGCCTGATAAAAATCCTATGTTTCTTGAAAAGAGGGTTTATCAAGGTAGTTCTGGCAGGGTGTATCCTCATCCTGTGATTGATAAAATTTATGATGATAAAATTGACAAAAAATATCACGCTGTTTTTTTGGAAAATGAATATTTGCAGATTATGATTCTTCCTGAAATTGGGGGTAGAATTCAAAGGGCAATTGATAAAACTAATAATTATGATTTTGTCTATTACAACCAAGTTATAAAGCCTGCTTTGGTTGGGCTTGCAGGGCCATGGTTGTCTGGTGGTATAGAGTTTAACTGGCCTCAACATCACAGACCAAGCACTTTTGACGCAGTTGACTTTACTATCGAAGAAAATGAAGATGGTAGTAAAACTGTTTGGGTTAGTGAAATTGAAAAGATGTTTAGAACAAAGGGTATGGCTGGGTTTACACTCTACCCTGGCAAGGCTTATTTAGAAATTAAAGGCAAACTATATAATAGAACAGCAGAGCCTCAAACCTTTTTATGGTGGGCAAACCCTGCTGTTGCTGTGAATGACCACACTCAATCAGTTTTTCCGCCTGATGTTCATGCTGTATTTGACCATGGTAAAAGGGACGTTTCTAAATTCCCTATTGCTACTGGCACATACTATAAGATGGATTATTCGGCAGGGGTTGATATTTCAAGATATAAGAACATACCAGTTCCTACTTCGTATATGGCATATCACTCGGATTTTAATTTTGTAGGTGGATATGACCATCAAAAAGAAGCTGGCATACTACACGTTGCAGACCACCACATATCGCCAGGAAAAAAGCAATGGACATGGGGCTGTGGTGAATTTGGACAGGCGTGGGACAGAAATCTAACTGATGAGGACGGACCGTATATTGAACTAATGACAGGTATGTATACAGATAATCAGCCTGACTTTTCATGGATAGGACCATATGAAGAGAAAACCTTTAAGCAGTATTTTATGCCATATAAGCAGATAGGTTATGCAAAAAATGCTACTATAGATGCTGCCGTTAATCTTGAAGTGGCTGATGGTGTAGCCTCTATTGCTGTATATACAACTGCTGTTCAAAAAGATGCTACTATCGAACTATTTGGCTGTGACAAGGTTTACTTAAAAGAAAAAGTAGATGTTTATCCAGAACAAACTTATGTAAAAAATGTTAAATTAGTTACAGGTGAAATAGAAAGCAATATTACATTAAAGGTTATTGATAAAAATGGCAAGGTTTTAGTTTCTTACAAACCTCTTGTGAAGAAAATAGAAATCACACCAGAGCCTGCTAAACCTGCACTATTTCCTAATGAGATTATGACAAATGAAGATTTGTATTTGACAGGTCTTCATATTGAGCAGTATCGTCATGCCACTTATGACCCAGATCCATATTATGAAGAGGGTTTAAAACGTGACTCTGCTGATATTAGAATAAACAACGCCTATGGAAAACTGTTGTATAAACGTGGCTTGTTTGCACAAAGCGAACCATATTTTAGAACTGCTATTAGAACTATGACGAAAAGGAACCCTAATTCTTATGATGGAGAGCCATATTATAATTTAGGGCAAGCGTTAAAAAAACAGGGGAGATTTGATGAAGCATTTGATGCGTTTTATAAGGCTATATGGAATGTTGCTTGTCAAGATAGTGGATATTATGAGCTTGCATGTATTGCGTGTTATAGGGAAAACTATGATGAAGCCTTAGAACTTATAGATAAGGCTATAATTAGAAATTACCATAATTTTAAAGCACGAAATCTTAAATGTGCTATCCTAAGAAAGTTAGGCAAATATGCTTTATCAAAACAACTTGCAGAAGAAACTATCTCACTTGATATTTTAGAATTTGGAAGTCGTAATGAACTATATCTAATCCACAAAGAACAGGGTAATATAGAAAAATCCACAGAAATTCTGAAAGAAAACAGCAAGCTTATGCGTAATAATTCGCACAGCTTTATTGAAATATCAATTGATTATGCAAATGTAGGGCTTTATGATGAGGCGTTAGAATTACTTGGTTACTTTGCTAATTCATCAACTATTGACCCAATGATATATTATTATTCAGGATATTATTATGCAAAATCAAACAAAATGGATCAAGCTTTAGAATTTTGTAAATTAGGAATGAATGCAAACTCAGACTATTGTTTCCCTAATAGATTGGACGATATTCTTGTTCTTGAAAATGCAATTAAACTAAATGTTAACGATTCTAAAGCGTTATATTACTTAGGAAACCTTTGGTATGACCGCAAGCAAAGTGATAAGGCAACTAAATGTTGGGAGGCTTCACGGTCTATCGCCGATACATTTAGTATTGTTAATAGAAATCTTGCACTTTCATATTACAACAAACAAAATGAGCCTGAAAAGGCAAGAGAGTCCTTAGAGAAAGCATTTGCGTTAAATACAAATGATGCAAGGATTTTCTTAGAGCTTGATCAATTATATAAGAAATTGGGTGTCTTACCTTCGCAAAGGCTTAAAAACTTTGAAAAACATAAGGAATTGGTAGAGATACGTGATGATTTGTATGTTGAATATGTTACTATTTTAAATCTTTTAGGTCAGTATGAAAATGCGAAACAGTTAATTTCAAATCGCAAATTCCATCCTTGGGAGGGTGGCGAAGGAAAAATTACAGCACAATATGTCCTTTGTCATTTGGAATTAGGTAAGAAATATTTAGCTGAAAATAAATTTGAGCAGGCAATAGAATTGTTTAAAGCTGCTACAATATATCCACATAATTTAGGCGAGGGCAAGCTTGCTGGTGCTCAAGAAAATAACATATTCTATTTCACAGGTTGTGCATATGAAAAAATTGGTGATTTGGCTATGGCAAATGAATATTTTGAAAAGGCATCAGTCGGGTTAGATGAGCCTACAAGTGCAATGTTTTACAATGACCAACCACCAGAAATGATATTCTATCAGGGGCTTGCACTCATTAAACTTGGAGAAACAGAACGAGCAAAGGGTAAATTTAATAAGCTTTTAGATTATGGCGAAAAGCATATTTTCGATAATATTACTATTGATTATTTTGCTATTTCCTTGCCAGATTTCTTGATTTTTAACGAAGATCTTAACAAAAAAAATGTTATACATTGCAGATATCTAATTGGTCTAGGACATTATGGTTTCAACAGATTAGAACAGGCTGAAAAAGAGTTCAAGTTGGCTTTGGAATTGGATGTAAACCATTTAGGAGTAAGTGTTCATTTGGATATGCTTACTGAGGGCATCAAATGATTACAGAAACTACATTTAAAGGATGCAAATCTATACAATTAGAAAATGATTATGTAAGAGTTATTGTGCTTCCAACAATAGGAGGCAAAATTGCCTCCTTCTTTTTAAAAGATAAGAATTTTGAGCTTATGTTCCAAAATAAAGAAGAAATATACCGAAAAGCAAAACTATATGATGATTTTGCAGAATTCGATGCATCAGGCTTTGACGATGCTTTCCCGTCCATTGATAGCTCAAAAGTTGAGTATGCAGGAAAGACAATTGAATATCCAGACCATGGCGAAATTTGGACAGCAGATTTTAACTATACAATAGATAATGAACAAATAAATATGACTTACAATAGTAAAGTTTTGCCATACACTTACAGCAAAAGTATATCTTTAGATGGGAATTCTCTAAATATAGAATTCAATATTTTAAACAAAGGAAAAGATGCGATACCTTGTATTTGGGCAATGCATTGTCTTGTAAATTGTGAAGATGATATGCAAATTGTTTTTCCAAAAGAAACAAGCCAAATTGAGGTAGTATGTGAAACACCCAGCTTAGGAAAAATTGGTGATATTCACACCTACCCACAAACAAAAACACTTGAAGGCAAAGATTATCAATTGGATAAGGTTATGCCAGTTAGTTCTAATAAAATGGAGAAATATTATGCTAAAGGAAAGGTTGCAGAAGGTATTTGTGGCGTGGATTATATTGATAAATCTGTTGCGTTCAGAGTATATTATGAAAAAGAAAAACTGCCATACTTAGGGTTTTGGATTACCAGTGGAGGATTTAGGGGAGATTATAATTGTGCGTTGGAGCCTACTAATGGATATTATGACAGCATTGATGTAGCTAAAAAAAATAATGCGCTATTTGAACTTAAACCAAATGAAAAACTTAACTTCAAAATAAGGTTAGAGTTAAGATAAGTATAGACGCTAATTTTTGGTATTTATCATTACGCTTTTATGGTATGGTCATATTTGTAATAATCTTAAAATTTAATAATTGGAAGGTGCTTTATGAAAAATATAAATATTGGCAATTCTGGACTTATGGCTTCTGAAATTGTTTTTGGCTGTATGAGGATAAATAGCTTGCCAGCTAATGAATTAAATAATTTAATCTCGACGGCATTGGATGAAGGCATAAATTTCTTTGACCATGCGGATATTTATGGCAGTGGTGAGTGTGAGGAGGTTTTTGCTCAGGCTGTTGAAGCAATAAGATGTAAGAGAGATGAAATAATAATTCAAACAAAATGTGGTATAAGAAAAGGCTTTTTTGATTTTTCCAAGGAACATATTTTGAACTCTGTGGAAGAAAGTCTTAAAAGATTAAAAACAGATTATGTTGATGTTCTTTTATTGCATCGCCCAGATACACTTATGGAGCCTGAGGAGGTAGCAGAGGCATTTTCGATTTTACATAAAAGTGGAAAAGTGAAATATTTCGGAGTGAGCAATCAAAACCCGATGCAAATAGAATTACTCCAAAAATATATAAACAATAAGCTTATTATAAATCAGCTTCAATTAAGTATAACTAATACTGGAATGATAGATTCTGGCATAAACGTAAATATGAAAATAGATCACTCGATTGATCGTGACGGTAGCATATTAGAATATTGCCGACTTAAGGATATTACGATTCAAGCGTGGTCACCGTTTCAATATGGCTTTTTTGAAGGTGTCTTTTTAAATAATGATAAATTTCCAGAGCTTAACCAAAAAATAGATGAAATTGCGGCTTTAAAGGGTGTGACAAATGCTGCAATTGCAGTTGCATGGATTCTAAGACATCCGGCTATTATGCAACCTGTCACAGGCACGACAAAAGTAAGCCGATTAAAGGAAATTTGCAGAGCTACAGAAATAGAATTAACAAGACAAGAGTGGTACGAAATATACAGAGCGGCAGGCAATAAACTCCCATAGCATATATTAAAGAAAATGTATATAATTAAGAGGTGTATATCCAGTTGCCTTCTTGAAATGTTTTATAAAACTATTTAGTCATTAAAACTAAATATTATTAGAAATATAACTTGTTGATTAAAATTTATGTTATTTTTTAATACTACAATTAAAGATAAATGGTTGTGACGTACTTTTGGTTAGGCATAGGGGAAAACTAATATGCGTACATTACTTAAGATAAACCATATAGGGCGAAAAGTAAGAGCAAATATGGAATGTTCTTATGAACTTATGGTGGAAAGTGGAATTGATGGCAAATGTGCTTCCAAGCAAAAGTTTGTTGAGGATATTGTTATGGACAAGGTGTTGCTTGAAATGCTTATGGAGGCTTTGGATACCATAGCGTTGGACGAACGTGAGTTAATTTACAACATATATTTTTGCAACAAATCCGAGCGTGAGTTGTCTAAGATCTATGGGATTTCTAATGTTGCAATCAATAAAAAACATCACAAGATTGTATTGAAACTCAAAAAATATTTGATTTTTAAAAAAGCTTTTTAGATTTTGGTTAACACAAGCCATATATTTTCCTTATAAGGTAAGAGAGTTTTTTCTCTGTAAAATATGTTAGGAGGCAAAAAATGTTAAGTGGAAACAAAACAAATTAACTATAAGGCGAACATAAAGCAATGATGAAAACTTATATCATCTTGGAGCGGGGATGAGGAAATGATATTAATAATATTTATGATGCCAAAAAGTGGGGGATATTATTGTAGCAGTAGCGGGGCAATGTGATGGGAATTGTAGCAAGTGATAATATACAAAACTACTATCTTTTTAGTTGCAAATATAATGAGTGGAGGAGAATTTATGTCGAAAAAAGATTGTTTTGCAATACAAGGAAGCAAGCGTCACCACCGAGGAAAGAAGTTATTATGGGCAAATCCCACATTGAGGTTTTTAGCAAAATCCACAGAATAAGTATTTATTATTACTTGAAGGAAATTTTTATTTACACAAAATTCTCCGAGCTACCAAATATTATTTTAATTTTGATAGAAAATCGTTTCTGAAATTTCGCGGAGATAGACCGAATACCTTACTAAATACTCTACTAAAATAATATTGATTTGAAAACCCTAATGATAGTGCTATCGTTTTGATCTGCATATTGGTGTTTATAATTAGCTCCTTTGCGGCATTAAGTCTTATGTCTTCAATATATTTTTTAGGAGATTTCTGTGTGTATTCTTTAATAACATCTCTAAATAATCTTTCAGACATTTCAGCAATCTTTGATAACTTACTTATAGAAATATTAGAAGATGGATGTTGCGTTATATATTTTAAGACCTTTTCAATTGAGATAGAATGAGTATTTTCCTTGATTGAAAGAGATGAAATCCACGAAACAAGTATAGTTGAGAATTTACAAGATGCTTTTCGCGCTGAAAATGGTGTTGGGGAGCCTAGTGCGTCAAAGCATTCGTGAAATAATGATATTTCTTTTTTTTCGATTTCAATGGTATGTACATTATTAAGTTTTGGAAGCATTATCGGGTCGGCATTAAATTCAAACCAAAAAAAGCACCACTTACTACCTTCACAATAATACTTTTTAACTTCACTATAATTAAAAATAACAAGAGAATTTTGCGTTAAGCTTAAATCTCCGATGTCTTTAATTGTAATTACCCCATTGCCTTCTGTAGTTCTAATTGCTACATAAGGGTTTGTTGGAGTATTTGCCGTTTTTTCGATATTGTATGTTTCATCAGCTTCTACAATCCATATGGTATTTAACTCCACAGAAGGCGAAAAGTGTGGTGACGCCGCTTTTGACATGACATTAAACATTTAATAGCCTCCATAATAATTATAATAATACACATTGTATCATATTTATGCCGAGAAGTATATCTATTTTGCCGAAAAGAATATTTACTTGCATAACAATGTTACCTATAATAGTAATATAATTATATTTTAATAAAAAGGGGATTTTTAGTATGAATGATGGTATTTATGGTATGGTTGAACGTAGTCAGATGGCTCCTGAAGTAATTAAAATGAGAGATTTTTACGAAATGAAAAAGGGTGCTCCAATTGTACAGGAAGAATTTTGGCTTTATGTTTTAGATAAGTGGAAAGAAGATGGGCTGATTAAAGAAGATGAGGATGTAGACAAATTATTTGGATTTGATGCTCCTGGTAAAAGTTTTATTCACAAACTTGGATGGTGTGAGGCAGCATTCGAGCCTGTATTTGAAGAAAAACTTATAGAAGATCGTGGCGAACATGAACTTGTTCAGGATTTTGCAGGTAGGCATGTGCTATATTTTAAAGGGAAAAGAATGGGTTTTATGCCTGAATATGTCGATCATCCTGTAAAAGATTTTACCACATGGGAGCGAGATGTAAAATGGCGTTTAGATCCTAAAAGTGTGGGAAGATATTCTGATACAGAAGCTTTAATGGGCGAAACAATAGCAGATGCAAAAAAAGGTCTTGTAATAGGACAAAATCTTATAGGTGGGTATATGTTTCTTCGGTCACTCCTTGGGCCAGAAGGAGCATTGTATATGTTTTATGATGAGCCTGATTTAATACATGACTGTATGAAAACATGGTTTGAACTCTCTGATGCTGTAATAGCGAAACATCAAGAATATGTTACTCTTGATGAATTGTTTTTATCGGAAGACATTTGCTATAATAATGGTCCGTTAATATCACCTGATATGATACGTGAATTTTTATTTCCGTATTATCAACAACTAATTACTAATGTAAAAAGACGCCAATTAGATAAAAACAGACATCTATACATACAAGTTGATACTGATGGAGATTGTAGACCAGTTATTCCTGTGTATAAAGAAATTGGAATGGATTATATGAGCCCGTTTGAAGTGGCATCTGGCTGTGATGTAGTAGAAATTAGAAAACAGCATCCAGATATAAGAATGCGTGGTGGAATAGATAAAAGAATTTTAGCTACTACTAAGGATGCTATTGATAGAGAGCTTGAAAGAATTATGCCATTTATGCGTGAGCAAGGTGGTTATATACCTACGTGTGACCATGGCGTGCCTGCAGAGGTTAGCTTGGAAAATTATATGCACTTTAGAAAAAGACTTTTAGAGTATTCGAAATAGTACACGTTTAATTTTTCGATCAGAGATATTGAAGAACTGATTGATTAAGCTATCAGGGCAGTAGTGGCAAGGTTTATCCGCACGCCGTGATTGATAAGATTTCCGTATGCGGTAATAAATGTTATCGTGACTGTATCACCTGCTGTTTAAAATTTATGTTATTTTTTAATACTACAATTAAAGATAAATGGTTGTGACGTACTTTTGGTTAGGCATAGGGGAAAACTAATATGCGTACATTACTTAAGATAAACCATATAGGGCGAAAATTACTTTTACTACAGGGGTTGTCTGAGTAAATGTAAAAACCAATGTAAGAATACCATACATGAAAGTGCAAAATTTGATGAATTAGAACATAATTCCTCAAATTATTGCACTTTCTATTTTTTTATATCCAGCTTTTCAAGGATCAGTTGCCGAAGTCCTTAAAGCCTTCGATTTGTTAAGGAAAAATTAATAAATCGGAGGTTTTTTTTATTATGGAAAAAGAGTATTACATAAAGGTAAATGATTGGACAAAAATATTTGTTACGGAAGAAATATATCATTTCTACAAAAGACAGCAATGGAAAGAGGCGAAAAGGCGAAAGGTAAGAGCAAATATGGAATGTTCTTATGAACTTATGGTGGAAAGTGGAATTGATGGCAAATGTACATCAAAGCAAAAGTTTATCGAGGATATTGTTATGGACAAGGTGTTGCTTGAAATGCTTATGGAAGCATTGGAAACCATAGCGTTGGACGAACGTGAGTTAATTTACAATATATATTTTTGCAACAAATCTGAGCGGGAGTTGTCTAAATTTTATGGGATTTCTAATGTTGCAATCAATAAAAAACATCACAAGATTGTATTGAAACTCAAAAAATATTTGATTTTTAAAAAAGCTTTTTAGATTTTGGTTAACAAAGGCAATATATTTTTCCTTATAAGATAAGAGGTTTTTTTCTCTGTAAAATATGTTAGGAGGCAAAAAATGTTAAGTGGAAACAAAACAAGTTAATTATAAGGCGAACATAAAGCTATGATGAAAACTTATATCATCTTGGAGCGGGGATGAGGGAATGAGGTTAATAATATTTACGATGCCAAAAAGGTGGGGATATTATTGTAGCAGTAGCGGGGCAATATGATGAGAATACTAGCTTGTGGTAAATATATTAACTATCTTTTTAATTGCAAATATAATGAGCGGAGGAGAATTTATGTTGAAAAAAGATTGTTTTGCAATACAAGGAAGTAAGTGTATAGCATTAAATAAGTTGTATTGCAGAAAATGCGAATGCGGCTTTTACAAAACTTCTGAGCAGTATAAGGCTGATATTGCGAAAGTGAATGAAAGATTGCTATTATTATCGGCTGTGGAATTTCAAGGTATAGATGGAAAATATGATGTTTTTGCTAAAATGTTATCCCAATAGGAGGTAATGCTTATGACTAAAAAGGAACTGTCTCAGTTATATTATCTAAATTGTGAAATTGAGGAACAACAGCGTAGGCTTGCTGAACTTGAGTCAATTGCTACTTCCTGTACGGCAAATGTAACTGGATTACCAAAGGCTGGTGGGATAGCAGATAAGATTGCAAAATATGCGATAGAAATAGCTGATCTGAAGGGACTACTCGACTTGAATCTTAAAAAATGTTTTTATGAACTCAACAGGCTTAACCGTTATATACAAAGTGTTGAAGAGAGTCAAATGAGGCTTATATTATCACTGCGGTACATAAATGGACTAACTTGGTTACAAATTGCATTTAGTATTGGAGAAACAGATGAAAGCTATCCGAGGCGTAAGCATAATAAATTCTTAAAAATCAGTGAAAAATTAAAACTTGCCGAAAATGCCGATTTAGATATGATATAATTGTATCATAGAAAACTGAATGAGATGTAGAAGCCTTGACGCGATATAAGTGTTCAGGGCTTCTTCTATGTTATTTTCGAAAGGGTGTATTTCTTTGCCAACAAGACCCATGAAACCGTGTCGACATCCCGGTTGCCCTAATCTGACGAATAATACCTACTGTGATATACACATAGAGCTGTACACAAGACCATCAGCTAAGGAGCGGGGATATAACTCTAAGTGGCGCAGGCGGTCAAAATTGTTTTTGAAAGCATATCCATTGTGTGCAGAATGCTTGAAGCATAATAAGCTTACACCGTCAACTGTTGTTGACCATATTATTCCGCACCGTGGTGACCCAGTGCTTATGTGGGATGAAACTACAAACTGGCAGGCTCTGTGTGAGAGTTGTCATAATAAAAAGACCAGAAAGTATGATAATGTTCCAGAGTATAAATACAAATTTTAAGTTAAGGGGAAGGGGCAATGTTATCTCCACAGCATTTGCGACGGAAGACCGTCGCCTCCAAACGCACGAAAAGTTGCTTAATTCAAAGGGGGGGTATCGTATTTGGAGTTGAAAATGCTTTGAAATCCAGTAGTGGCAAGGGGTTGGTAACGTTTTTTTCGTGCAAGGGAAAATAGACGGTCGAATTCTTCGAAGCCTTATGGATAAAGGGTTACGAAGGATTTTTACACCTATTTTAATTGAAAAAATAAATTAAAAAATAGCTGGATTTAATTAAAATTAATTCTAAATAAATTCAAAAACAGGCAAAAAGGTGGGGGTACGGTTTCTAAAAATATGCAAATTCCCTTTTTTGATTGCTGTTTTTGATGTCATTTTACACCAAAATATATAGTTTTGAGTAGTTACCATGAATTCTGGATTTTCAAAATAATTAAATTGAGGTGATTTGTATTTTAAAACAAGCGCAGAAATTTAAAATCATGCAATATCGGGAGGAGGGAATGCCATATAAGGAAATTGCAAGCAGGCTTAACGTCACCATGG
>Ga0247840_10008242_pt1 | contig 14072 bp, 14 predicted proteins | sample LaCruzMarch2015__FD_192404 | JGI IMG/M metagenome (GOLD analysis project Ga0247840, IMG submission 192404) | Freshwater microbial communities from meromictic Lake La Cruz, Castile-La Mancha, Spain - LaCruzMarch2015_17m | ecosystem: Environmental > Aquatic > Freshwater > Lake | place: Spain...
TTGGCGAACTCCCGCCGACACTCTTGGATCGTTCGATTCCCGTACGGCTCAAGCGCAAATTGCCGACCGAGCAGATCGAGTCCTTTGGTTCCAGGTCGAAGGAAGAAGCCCACGTCCTCCGCTCAAAGGTGGCCAGGTGGGCACGTGACAACATGGAGAAGCTTCGTGACTGACGAAATCTCAACTCTGGACGATCGCGCCAAGGATAACTGGTGCATGATGATGCGTATCGCAGCATTGGCTGGTGGCGACTGGCCTGAACGTGCACTCCGTGCTGCGCGGGTTACCTCGGGGCAGCCGGATAGCGACAAGCACTCTGAGGGTGTTAGGCTGCTCGCCGACATCAAGCGTGCCTTCGATGATATGGGCTCGGACACCATTCCATCCGACCCATTGGCGACACGGCTCAGGGCCATGGAGGACGCTTCTTGGGGCGACGCTGCCGGAGGCAAGGGCCTCTCTACAAGAGGCATCGCCAAGCTACTCAAGCCGTTCGGTATTTCACCGCGCAAGGGTAAAGACGCCAATTATTACCAGCGGTCTGACTTCACAGACGCTTGGGAGCGGTACCTCTGACGTAGCCAGTTGGGCTGAATTTCGGCCCAACCCTCGCCCTTCTCTGGGCGCGGTGGAACTTGTGGAACTTGCAACCCCCGGGAGCAACCCGATGGATAAGCACGAAAGCCGGCCATGCCGGCCAATATTTACAGTAATCGAAGGCGGACGGTCCGCTAATTCTAACTCGAAACCGTTGCCATGCGTTGGACCCAAAGGAATTATAAAGCCATCGAAAAACCTGAAGGCAGATTTAGCCGAGGCAAAGGCCCAGCTTACTTCCATGAGAGGCCGCGGCAAACCAGACCTCAACACAAAAATCGAAGAAGCTTTATCATTCCCCTGCCGATTTGGAGAGTCGGCACTGGAAGCTGGGTTCTCTCCTATGGACTGCTTTGGAGTATCACCGCATTACGACTTTGGCCGGCGCAGACCCCATCCGGAAGAAAACAAATGTGGCTTGGCGTTTCTTATAGATAAGAAAGCTGACTGTAAGTTTTCTGAACAACGCATAGAAATAATTGTTGGCGGAAAACGCCTAGAAATTCAGAGGTGCCAACTCAATCGCGACAGTGATTGGGACCTAATTTGGGAAGCCTTTAAACTACAGCAATAGGCACTGATTTTTTGTGGGCCGTTTCCATGCCATGCTGAGGGCTGCAAGTTCCACAAGTTCCAAGCTGTTGACATTTGATAATAACTTTCGCTTGTAACTTCCACCAATTCAGTCGGAAGCTCCAGCCTATTGGCTCTTCTGCACGCAAATGCCCTAGAGAATTCCTTCGTCCATCGGGTTCCTGTCGAAGCCAGTCGCCAGAATTCCGATTGGCGACCGCAGATGTCGTCACTTCGCTACGACTGAGCTCGATCGCTCAACCCCTCCGGGTTTGCCTTTATCCCACGTAAGCAACTGACAAGATTACTGCGGGGGCCGATGTGTTCGCAAAATTCGTTAGCATGGCCGGGAGCGCTGAGCGAAAGTGGTGTCGGCATAATCAAACAATGCGAACGCATGGGGCTTACCCCGCGTTGAGGGATTGGACTGAGATGCTCTCACAATCGGTGCCCATCGGGCAGCTTGGGATGGGACCAGCCGCATCCGTCGCGCTCTCGTCCATACTCGACCACCTCAATTCCGAGTTTGTCGTTCAGCCACGCACTGACATAGCCCCTGTGACACCAGGCATCGTCGTTGGGCTTCTCAAAGCACAAAAGTGCGGGGGTTAGATCACCTGCGAGGGTTTCCAACTCAGTCAGGACCAATCGTGGGTCTAATTGATTCAATTGAGCCATATATCGCTGGCGATACTCCTCGGCCGAGACCGAGCGGAACCACGGCCCTGGCGCCAGCTTTGAATAACGTTTGTAGCCCGATTGCCCGCGCGGTGCGCTCCGCGAAATGCCAATCCTGGCAAAGATTGGCGGCAATGGCGTGAACCATGACGATGTGACAGGAATTTTCATCGGCAAGCCTCCAATAACTGGAGTTACTGGGCTTTCTGAACACTATAAAAAGGGAAACACAGGCCTCCAAAATCCTGATTGTGTCCTCTAGTCCAGCCACTGAGACTGAGGTTCGGCTGGCCGAGTCACCCGATAGACGCTGGAGCGCGCGATGCCGAGCCGCTGCGCGATTTCGGTTGCGCCAACTCCCGCCGACATCAAGGCTGCGATTTCGGACTTCCTTTCACGCGCGCTCGGCTTTCGACCGCGGTACTTGCCGAGTAATTGGGCTCGCCTTATGCCCTCAATCTGCCGCTCTAGCATGAGGGCACGTTCAAATTCCGCGATTGCACCGAGGATTTGTAGGACGAGCCGGCCGTGAGACGTCTGCGTGTTGAGGTCCATGGCCAGGATCTTGAGCGCCGCACCCTTGACCTGAACGCGGTCGACGATCCCGAGCAAGTCTTTCACTGAGCGAGCCAGCCGGTCGAGTTTGGTCACGATAAGGGTGTCACCCTCTCGAATGAAATCGAGCGCTTTTTCGAGTTCGAGGCGCGCGGCGACCGACGAGACCTGCTCGGAGTAGACCTTTTCGACGCCGACCGCCTCCAAGTCTCGGAGTTGGGCTTCGAGACCCGCTTCCTGGTCGACGGTTGACGTTCTTGCATAGCCAATAAGCATCTGAAATTACTCTGTCTTTTTGAGGTTATAGAATCTTGAGTCGAAGTGCCTCAAAAGGCAAGAGTGGAGTTTATCGGACACCTAATAGTGATCGAGTGAGGCGTCCTTTTAGGGGAAGGTTATGTAAGACGATGCCATGATTTTTTCGTCTCGCCTGACCGTCTCCCACCTAAGCGACCGGATCAGCTATTTCGCTCGTGCCAGTATCAGAGCTAACTGCGGGTTAGTTTTGGGGAGTTTGCGGTCATCGTGTGTGCTCGATCATACCAGGACGAAGTTCGATGAGAAGTGGGGGCGGCTGTACAACAGTATTCGGACATCAGTGGGCGACATAGACGCATAGACTGCAATCATAATTGATCCGTTCGTCGAAGATCCGGATTGCGCTTTGGAGCGGTCCCAGATCTGGGTATCCACGCTAGTCATGGTGGCTTCTTTTCATTGGGTCTTCAGTTTGACTTCGCGATCGCCAGGAAACTTTGAGTTGGGACAGCCAACCTTCAGCTCGTGGTTCGAAGAATTCCGTACATAATCACAGCCAGTGTCTTCTCCGGAGGCAAATTCGCCAGGGGCGCAGTCAAAGGTGCATAGGGGTGTTTGTTCAATGTGACCCGAGCCCGTCCGTCACCGCCGGTGATTGCGAGAGGGGCGTGGTACTTTTTTCCGCCCAGCGTTACACCGCCGTTTAAAAACCTGACGTACTCAGATACAATTTCGAAACCAGGGCCCCACATAAGCAGCTCTGATTTGCGACAGTAGTGGCTGCGAGACGCCAATCCGCACTAATCACTAGGAGTTGCCTTAAATGCGCTTTTTAAAATTCGCAGTCCTCAGCCTTGCGATAGCGTGCCTCGTTTTTGGAGGCCTCGCGTTTTCTTGGCTTGCCTACAAAAAGGGGACCGCTGAAGCGATCAACATCATCTCCAGCAAACTCAAGAGAGACGTGTCCGCCCGCCCAGTTCAGGGGTACGTATTTCAGTTCGAAAATGGAGTGCAAAGGCCAGCCTACAGTGTGGCACCTGGTGCGCGTGTTGAGTTGGCCATTACTAATAAAAGGGCAGCCCAAACACGGATTAAGATCGTCGATCTGCATGGGAAGACCATCCAAGATTTCGGGGCTGTGTCGGTTGTGCCTCAGACGTTCTCGAACGAGACGCCGTGGGTTTCCGGGGCCGGCTACAAATCCACTCTCACTTGGGATGTGCCGCCCGAAACGAAGAGCGGCGTCTACTTTGTTAATGGATCTGAAGACTTTTTTGTTGTCGTGCGGCCGAATGAGCGAGTTGCTCCGGAAAATAAGAAAAAACGTGAACCAAGAGCCGCCTATCTTGTTCCGACCAATACGATCAATGCCTACGCAGTTACAGAAAAAAGGAGTCTTTACTCCCACCCCCTTGCCGTCCCCACTGTGAGTTTCTTGCGGCCGTCCAAAAGTAGTTTACGCCAGCACTGGTTGTCGTTGGCGAAATGGTCAGTTATTAACGAGCCACTGGGGCCAGTAGATTTTCTGACAGATGCGGACCTTGAAGATTCGAAAGCACTTGATCCCTATGACATGCTTATTGTTGGGGGGCATTCGGAATACTGGACACGTAATGCCCGCCTTAACTTTGATGCTTTTGTTGACCGCGGCGGAAATGCGGTCATTGCAGGTGGCAACATTATGTGGTGGCAAAGTCGCTACGAAGCAGATGGCAGCCTTACGGCATACAAGTCGGAATACCTCTTGGACCCCGTTACTGACAAACGGTTGGTCACAAATTTCTGGCTGGATTCTCAGTTGCAGTATCCAACCAATAAATCAATCGGCGGAAGTTTTAGAAATGGCGGCTTTGGCAAGAAGCGACAGGGGGCCGAGGTGAGTGGGCCCGGGATGAGGATTTACGATAGCGGACATCCGCTCATGGCAGGTCTGGGTTTAGCTGATTGCGATACAATCGATTTGGGTGGCGTAACCGAATACGACGGGGCTGATGTCGCCGGTCTCGATGGGCTGGGGCGCCCTATTCCCGCCTCGGATGCTCAAGGCTCATCACGCGTTCAGCTTCTTGCCTGGGAATGGGGTTGGAGGGGTGACAGCCGCACTATTGGAACGACACATCTATTCCGGCGCGCACCAACCTCGGGAACAGTCTTGCACATGGGCTCAAAAGAGTGTTGCGGCAAGGCCTGGGGTAAATCTGAGTTTCCTGGGGTCGCAATCAACAGAAAGATAATTTCAAAGTTTGTGGAACTGACACGACGCAAGCAAGAGGTATTCAGCTCAAAACCGCCGCCAGCAGTTTCAGTTCCTCTCAGCACGCCCTTCAAAGGGTCGTTGCCTGTTGTTAAAGGTGTCTGCGGGACAGAGCGAGCTGCAATTGGAACAGGCAAGGTTACAGAGAGAAAAGAAGACGATGATTGACGGGCGCATCTAAGCGCCGCGGATGGTCATAGGCAGCGGCTCGGGCAGGTACTCCGAAGTGAACCTAGCAAATGACCGCTTACCGGTCTCGCTGACACCAAGCAATTCGAAGCCGAGTTTAATGTAGTGGTCCTTGACCATACCATTCTTGGCTGTTGGTATGTAATGTCCCAACACCCAGCGGCAACCGTTTGCAGCGGCAAACGACATTACCTGGTTGAGCATCGCTTCTTCAACTTTGCGGCCCAAGACGCGGCAGCTCATCAGCCACGAGTCAATATCGAGCGCGGTGCCGTCTTGATACTTGATGATGCGTGCGATAACGACACCGATCATGCCCAAGTCACTAAATCTATCACTCAACCGAGTTTGGAGTGTCATAACGGCTTTGTCACATTCAAAATCGGCGCACTCGCTTTCCGTGTAGCGGCGGGTGGTTAGATTGAACTGGTTCGACTTATTGATCAGCTGTGCAATCCTCTGCCGCCCGATATGGTCAAAAGGAGCGAACGAAATGACCATGCCGAGCGAGGTCAAATAATCCCCGGCGTCTCGTGCCGAGGCCATCACTTCCGCGCGTTTGGCATCAGCCGCATAGGACGTGGCGCGAAGGAGATCCTCTGACGAGAAATTTACAGATTCGAAATAGCCAGCCGCTTCCAGAAGGGCTGAAAAAAAGCTCGGATCAGCTGGTAGTTCTGGGATGCCAACCATGGGCAGAGCATCTCGAACGTGAGCGCGCTCTGCCGGATTGTCATCAAGAAACACAAGGGAGTCGACGCCGATATTCAGCTGTTTTGCGATGGCTTCTAGGTTGTTTGATTTATCAATCCAGTTGGCCTGAAAGACGGTTATGTCGCTCTCCTTCAACAGCATGTCTGGATGCTCTCGGAAAGGCTTACGCGCTGTTTCGTCGTTATTTTTTGAACACACAGCGAGAATGATGCCCCGTTCCCGGAAACTGAGCGCCATTTTCTGAACAGCAAGAAACGCTTCACCTTCGGCGCTGCCCTGCCCAATTTTCAGGGCCTCAACACCGTCGTCGCCGACCACGCCGCCCCAAAGCGTGTTGTCGAGATCAAGCACGAGACATTTTTTCGAGTGCCCGCGAATGGCTCCCAGTAGCAAACCAAGCCGATCTGCATAAACGGCCATGCATGATGCAGCGAAAGGCAATTTGTAGAGATTCCACTGCACCTGATCGAACCAGGTGTCCGTCCCGATCCGCTCTGCGATTGCCGCGACATCGAAAACATAACTGCCGGTCTCTGCTGCCAAAGCGGCTATCTGACTGTTGGTCTTCTCCAACAGATTGCGCAAGCTTCCGTTCAGACGGCGGTCAAAACCGCCGAACAACGAATGCGAAGGACACGGAATCGTCGGGATGATTGAGGGTGCGCCTGAATGCTCTCGAACTCCGCGCACAACACGTTGCAGCATATCGAGCGCATCGTCGATAGCCTGAGCCGATTTTGCTTCATCCAGTACGGGCTGTTCTAGCTTCAGCCAATGGTGGTCAATGGCCAGGAGAACGGCGTCGGGACGGGATTTGTTCACAATAGACAGTGGATCGAGCGCTTGCTGCATCACTTGATCATACGGTGCCTCGATGATCTCAAGGGCTACTCCATGCCGCGCAGCGGCTGCCGGCATCCATGACTGAACAAGATCAAACGTTGCATTCGATAGAACGCCAAGCCGGAAATGCGACAGGGGTGCGAGGGAGCCGCCGCTGGCTAGAACACGTGAAATCGCTTTTGCAAATGCGGCCGCGTCCCCGGCCGACATCTGGCATGTTGCCAGTGCATTCAGTTGTTTGCCAGCGTCGTTGGCATCGCCCGGCATTGCGCGTAGCCGTGACCGCAGGTCAGCTGGAGCTGGCGGCAGCCAAGGCAGATTGATTGACCAGCTCATTGCGTTGAGCCCCCCTTACGTGAACGAGTTTTGAGGTCTCGCGTACGCTGCGAGCAGCATCGCCTCACTCACGCCTCAACGATCGGACGCCTGGCAATAAGAATGCAAGAGATGCTCAGCTTCTTTTTGATCGCCCGTTCCAGCGAGTGTCCGGTCACCGGCAAGAATTGCTGATTTTCAATCTCAAAGCCTTGGGCTTTGACGAAGCCGACAAACTCCTCAATTGTCGTCCAAAGATAGATGTGATCCGGGGCTGGGCTATTGATCGGCACATTTATGAAGAGGCGCCCGCCGGGCCTCAGGGCCTGACGCAAGGTCTGAAGAGCAAGGTCAGGCCTCTCCAGGTGCTCGAGCACTTCGCTGATAATTGCACTATCAAAGAAGGCAGGCTTTGGCGGCGAAGTAAGGACATCCTGCTCGATTAAATCAATTTGCCGGTTCACTCCAAGAGCGCTGAGAGCGTGCTTCGTGGCGGCAATGCTTGACTGGCTAACGTCCCACGCCTCCAGATGTGCCATCTTGGGATCTTGTAATGCGAAGTACAAAAACAACCCATGCCCAGGTCCAATTTCCAAATGGTTGTTTCCGGCTGCATTCCCCGTCAAGAAGTGCGTGCGAAAGAAATCAAAAGCGCGGGCATGCGGGGTCCAGATCAACTGTGAGATCAATATGCCTCTGACGTAGCGCCCCATGTATTCTGGCTTGTTGTAAACATCGTCAAACGCTTCCTTGAATGTGCTGAGGCGGTAGCGGCCTTCACGCCGGAAAAAAAACTCCTCCTTCAAAAACTCTTCGCACATCCACTTGTAGTCACCGCAGTAACTGGCAAGATCTGCACCGGAAAGCTTGATAACAAGTCCAGCCAATTCATTCGATCGTTGCATAAACCCAGGAGGGTCGTCCCGGAACCGGGCTTCGCAATAGTCACTGTGCTGGGGCCATACCTCAAGTAGATTTGAGACCACATGCTTCAGGTTTGGATACGGATCCAGACGCGCTTGCTCAAATGACATCAAACTCTCCACTAAGCGCCGAGCTTTTTGGCTATCAGCGCCACGAGCGCACCGACGTTCTCCAGACCACCAATCTCGGCGGAACCAAAGCGAATGCCAAATGCCACCTCCGTAGCAACCAAAAGGCGGACGTGAGCCAGACTGTCCCAGCCTTCGATGTCCTTGGCCATTGTAGCATTTGACAACGAGATGCTCTCATCATCAAGTTCGTCGCGGAAGACTTCATTTAACTTACTCAAGATGGTGTCGGCATCCATTGTATTCGTTTCTCCTTCGAGACGTTTTTCAGCGTCAGCACGGCTGTGTCGCAATTGCATGCAACGGTTCCTGCTGGCTGTATGACCCTAGTTAATCAACGCGCAGGCCTCAAGCAACCGACTTTTCTGTTCAGGAAGTTCGACCCCCGCGTCACGTAAACGCTGCGGCCATGAAACCAAGCAACGAGTGGATGATCCTAACTCTTGGAAATGATCAGGTCCATAACTCCGCACGTCGCTGCAACGAATAGAAACGTAACCACAACTTCCAAAGCCCGGACATAAGGGCTTGCAAAGTACCACTCACGAAACGCTTTGCCACGAGCTCTCACGGCCCGATCCATGAACGTGTTCGCAATGAATGCAGCAGCATGCAATGCATAAAAAACGAAATAACCAAACTTCAGCCCGTGCCAAAGAGCGAAGACCATGAATGTAACGGTTGTAGCCAAAATGATGCCAAGGTCTGCAGCCTTAGGTCCAAGTTTGCGAACGAAGTGCATTGATAGCGGGGTGAATACGGCTTCCTTAACAAAATCCGTGAGCGAGATATGCCATCGCCGCCAGAAGTCAATAATGTTCCGGGCCAAAAACGGGTTGTCAAAGTTCTCCTTGATGCGCATGCCCAAAAGTGCGCCCATCCCGACAGCGACGTCGGTATACCCCGAAAAATTGAAGTAGAGATGAAGGTAACTTGCGATGCTGAGCAGAAAGAAGCTCAAGACATTGAGTTCAAAATCTTCGCCTTGAACCTCAAAAGTCACCTGTTGCGCGAGCGTGGCCAGATACCGGAATTTGATGTAACCGACAATGATCCTCAGCAAACCGATCTTGATGTTTGCCCACGAAATTTGACTGCCGTCCTTTGTTGAGTCGAAGTAAGAAAGTGGGTTTATGGGTCCTGCTGAGAAAGTTGGCGGGAAAAAGAGAAAGGCAAAATAGGCTGGCAAACTTGGGACGTCTGCTCTACGATTGCGCAGTTCAAAAACTGATTGCGACATTCGGAACGCAAGGTAAGAACCACCTAGGAATAGGAACAATGACTGCACTTTGAACACGATAAGATAGAAAATTGGAAACAGAAACGCCGTCCAGTAAAGTCGATCGTTCTCTAAGTTCCCCCGGCTGTATACGCCTATAAGGATCCAGTGCATGCCCGCGATAGCGAGCATAATTCCGAAATCGGTGAGGTTCTTGGGGTCTCCATCAAAGAAAAATACGAAAACTGCGCAAATGTTGACGAGCGCAAACACTAGCATCCGCAAGTTCAAAGGCAGGTGCTTTGCCGCGAGAATAGCAAGTGCTACGAGAATGTAGAGCGAAGCATGGGTAAATGTTGAGATCGTCGAATAGAAGAGGAAGTCGGATTCCTTGCCAAACTGATCATCCATGGCGTCAGAACCGCTCGTAAATCAGAGAAATCGCAAACATGTAGTTGGGTAGCAACTCGACAAGGAATGCGGCGCCGAGACCTACAACAACAATCATTGCATAGATAACACGATCAACGTTATTTTGCATCTACTATCAACTTTGCTATGGCAGGTGCGATTGCCGCTGTAAATCGCTTTGCTCCCGCTGCGTTTAAGTGTGTTTCGTTATGATAGTAGTCGAGCATCTGATCGTAAGGCACATTCTCAAACAATCGCTGCATAGGCACACCTATTTGGGCCCAAGGCTTTTCCACGTCGTTGCAGAGACGGCGCACCAACGTCCGTTCCATCGGCCGGTTTGCCCAATGTGTAGGGATTGACAACGTCGCAAAGACGGCGCCGCTTTCCTTCACGTCATCAGAAATAGCCCGCAGAAATGCGGATTGATAGCAGTCGTAAGACGGGTTGAGGTATGAAAAGTTCTCATCTTCGCGGCCTTTAAAAATCATATCATCGGCTGGGATTTTCGGCATAGCGTGGTCGTGATCAATGAATTTCCGTCGATGTTTTTGATTTTTATCAGCATGAGATAGCCAGCCATATTGATCAGTGTTCTTGTTATTGAAGCCCTTGTCTTTAATGTATTTGTTTTCAATCTTAGTTCGCTTGGCCGTAAACTTCGCTCCTCCTTGTGCGTCTGCCCAGAACCTGTGGGGTGCGCCAAGTATGGAGATTGCGTAAAGCGACAGTCGATCAAATGTGCTGAGCCCCGCAGGGGCCTGCATCTCAAGCGGCCGCCAAAAGTACTTTGTCAGTTGGTGAGGTGGATGCGGGCCCGTTGGGGCGTCCGCCACCAAAACTATTTTTGGCTTTATTGATTTGAGCGCATCATGAACTTTCGAATAGTCAGCCTCAAGACCAAACCAGCTCGATCCAAAATTGAGAGCTTTCGCGGGTCGTCCAAGAGACTTACTCAGTTCGGATTCTAGAACGTCAACACTAATCCCCGACCACAAGTGTGATGGGCCAACTACCAAGACATCGACAATTCCACCTGCCTTGATGGACCGCCCAATAAATGCGTAGTTGCGGTAGCGTGGCGGGATCGTCTGATAAATCGCACTTGCGCTCGTCTGAAACACGACTTCGTTTAATGCTGGCCAGACAGTGCCAAACACGATCGCAAACAAAAAGATGAGTGCGTGAAGGCGCGCATCGAAGGGGGCTTTGACCAGAAACTGCGTGTGCATGAGCCCCGACGCGACTTTTCAAACTTTGAACCAACAGCTCTTGTTGGTTACGGACAGCCTTCGAATTTGTCAAGCTGCAAAGAAATCATAGATCGACGGCAATCGCCTGACGCGGGCCACGTTGGCGGCGGGTAAGTCGGCGATGGTGTGAGGCTTATGTTCGGGCTTTGGTTTCTCCATCTCTTCTTGGCGTTGACAGTCTCTACGCCGAAGTGTGGCCGTCGGTGAACTTCGATGCTTTCATAGACTTCCGTCCTCCTCCCAGCCGTGGGGAAAATACGGAAAACTCTAACCTCAAACGAGGGAATTTTGTGGGGGCGGATCAAGCGCAATGCTGACTCGACGTTGCTTCACAGCAGTCACGGCCATCTCCCGACGCTGGGATGGCCGGGCTATTTTTTTCCCAAGGCCTCCTTGAGTAACTCGTTTTGCATGCTGAGTTCGGCAAACATCTTCTTCAGACGCCGGTTCTCGTCCTCGATCCCCTTCATCTGCGAGATCATCGAGGTGTCCATGCCGCCGTACTTCGAGCGCCACTTGTAAAACGTCGCGCTCGAAATGCCGTGCTCGCGGCAAACTCTGTCAGCGCTAAGACCCCTTCGACATGGCGCAAAATGCCCATAATCTGGGCTTTACTAAATCGGCTCTTCCGCATCAGAATCTCCTCGTTCGTTCTTGAACCGAGAAAATTCTACTTTCAACCCCCGCTAACCTCGGGGGATTACCTCTGGAAGGCCCATTTTTTTGCACTTCTTAGTAAAATTGATATGCTAATTCACTCTTATTCTATCTATTCCTTTCAGCCGCGAGAGCCGAACTTGATAGCCGTCAATCTCGGCGGGTCCTGAACCTGTGATTCCGTCCACAGCGTCAGCCCATAGCTCCAGCGCGGCACGTTTTTCCGCCTCGTACTCATAGTGATTATAGACGCCATCCGTGATGCTGCCTTTCCGACTGCCGCCATGGTTGAGAATGCGCTCGCGCACGTCTTTGGGCACACCTAGTCGGCTCATGAAAGTACCAGCGGTGCGCCTGAGGTCGTGCATGGTGATGTCTGCGATGCCCAGCTTGTCCCGGGTGCGCTCCATGGCCTTTGAGACGCTGCGTGACGCAATGTGAGTGGGGCAATACTCGCCGGGGAAGACGAATTCACTTTCGCCGGCGGCTACGACAGCTTGCCTGAAGAGCGATGCTGCTTGCGGGCTCAAAGGGACTCGGTGGGCGTTTCGGTTCTTCGCGCGTCCGCGCGGGATCGTGAGTACCGGCGACGCAGAATTGAGATCCAGCTCCGCCTTGCGAGCAGCAGAGATTTCCGTGCGCCTGAGGCCCGTCATAAGGGCCAGCTTGACTATCGTTGCGACAGCTGGGGACATGGCTGCCTCGCCCCGGTCCATGGCCGACCAAAGCCGACGCATGTCATCCTCATCGGCAACCACATCGCGGGGCTGATAGTCATGCCGATTGCGAAGGCCGCTGGCGGGGTTTGCTGGCACGAGCCCTCGGTCCAAAGCGTACCCGAAGATGGAACTGACAACGGCACGCGCGGTATCGGCACGTCGGTTGGCACCACGCGCTGAGATGCGATCCAAGACCGCGATTATGTCATCGCGCGTAATGCTCTTGGCAGACTTGTCGCCGATTACCGGAAAGATGTCTTTCTTGAGCACGTGACCGTAGTCGCGTTGGGTGGCAGGGCGCAGGGGCTCTCCCCGCTCAATCCTTTGGGTGGCCAACTCGGCAAACGTCAGAGCTTCTCGCTCTTCAGACACCTGGGCTAGCGGATCAGCACCTTGTCGAATGTCGTGCCGAAGTCGGTCTGCTTCGCGGGTCGCCTGCGCCAGCGAAACCTCATCGAGGCGCCCAATCTTGAACTTGCGCCGCTTGCGCCTTTTTCCGATTCCGATGTCGTAGTGAATGTACCAAGTGGCCGTGCCGCTTGGCAGGGCATACAGAACGAGCCCACGGGCGCCTTCGATCCTGAATTCAGCGGCCGTCTTACCCGCGCAACCCCTGACGGCCTTTTCAATCGCCTTGGCGTTTGCTGGCAGCAGCCGTTCTGCTCGCGTTTTCGCTGCCATCCATGTCTGCCCTTGCAATTGAAGATTTGGCCCATATTTGGCCCATAAAGCTGAGATTTCAAGGGGTGGCGTGGGGCCGAATGAGACAGAATAACCTCCATATTTGCATTATAAAACAATAGTTTAATGGTCTCAAACGGGCTCAGGCGGTATCAGGAAATTCTTTAGTGCGCCAATTTTGTAATCAGGGGGTCGCAGGTTCAAATCCTGCAGCCGGCACCAATCTTTTCAAGGGCTTAGGCAAATTGCCAAAATTCAAACAGCGCTAAAACTTACCTCTAGCTCACCTCGTTCGTTCACTTGCTACTGCCAAGCCCCAATCCCTGTGGGGGTGCCGCTACCACCTCGGGCAGCAACTCCGGCCGGTATTCGAAATGCATGGTGTCATAGTGGTGCCAGCGGCCGCCCCAAATGAACCCGTGCTTTTCAAAAATGCGCACGATTTCCATGGGGATCTCGTTGCGAAAGGCGATCGTGTCTTGGTCTGTGTCGGCTGCTTTGCTTGCTGCCCATCGCCAGTAGTGAGCGCGCCGCGTCGCGATATCGATGGCGATGCCATAGCCGTGCGCCGAAACCCGCTGCGTGCCGGCAATGACGCGGCAATTGTAGGTGCCCTCGGAGGGACTGAGGAACACATCGAATTCAGGGCCAAGCTGGTCGAGTTCGGCAGAGACCGCTTCGAGCTTCTTGTCGACGCTGTTGATGCGCGTCACCTGCAGCCGCTGGCCCTTTTTCGTCGGGAGCCAGACTATGGTAGTGAGATTGGGCGTCACGCTACCGGTGCGGCAATCGCCATATATCCTGTCGAAGAATGCAGCGTTGCGGGCGCGGCCCGGATCAAATCCCGGGGGCGGAGGAGCGGCCTCTACGCCGGCGGAATAGGCAAAGCGGAACATGTCTTCTATATCGGCATCGGCAAGCCAGTCCGCGAAGGACTTTTTCCCTTTGCCGTCGTCGAGCGGCATGGGCGGTGTTCCGTTGCGCCAAACGAGCATGCCGTTGCTGATCGATTGCAACTGATCTGGGTAAGCTGTCAGCAAGCGCTCAGGCGTTGTTCCCTCAGTGTTTGGCGGCGGCGGAGCTTCTGCACGAGCCAGCGGTACT
>Ga0247840_10008244_pt1 | contig 14068 bp, 8 predicted proteins | sample LaCruzMarch2015__FD_192404 | JGI IMG/M metagenome (GOLD analysis project Ga0247840, IMG submission 192404) | Freshwater microbial communities from meromictic Lake La Cruz, Castile-La Mancha, Spain - LaCruzMarch2015_17m | ecosystem: Environmental > Aquatic > Freshwater > Lake | place: Spain...
GGAATAAACACCTGCACCAAACATATACGGGTTCAAGTACACAGTATACGAATTTTCGGGTGCACGGTTCATGTTGTAAATGACGCGGTTGTTGCGAACAATGGAATTCTGCAACACACCACCTGAAATATATGCACCACCACCACGACATTGTCCGGCGCGTGTTCCATTTATTTGTGATGCCTGAGCTTCGCAATTTTCAATTAAACAAGCATCAATAACTGCATCGGGCACGGTTGTACAAACTCCGCCGGGAGCATTGGCATTCACTTCGCCGGTAGAATTATACACGCGACAATTCCGTACAATTGAGTTTTGAAGGGTACATTTACCCAAAATATATACTCCAGCGGGATTTCCGTTACCCAAAACAAGTCCTTCGTCAATGGTAATTCCATCAATTTTTACGTCGCTGGCGGTTCCCCCCATCACCCTAAGAACTGTGAAACTTAGCGGTGTGGTTTTAAACCGTCCACCCAGCAAACGGGTCGGGTTTTTAAATTCCCACGGCTCAGTGATGCCATTTTTGTCTAAATCTTCGCGAACACGTTCGTTAACTGCACTTTCCGTTCCGATAAATCCACCATAAATATTCAGTATTTTACTGTCGATTGAAATGGAGGCGCTGAGTGAATAATCGCCCGATTTCATAAAAATATTATCGCCATAACTGGCAATATTCATTGCCGATGTTAACGAAGTGCATTCGTCCCAACTTGTACCCGAACCGCTTCCGGTTGGCGAAACATACCACGTAATGGCTGAGCTTGTGCCATTGGTTATGTAAAAAGTGCGCGTAACCACTGTGGCAGTTTTTACCGCCGGCGAAACAGTACCCAAATGATAGGCTGTAACGGTAATCGGCAATGGGAATCGTGCCCGTACAGGAATACTGTCTTTGTCGATAATTAATTGTCCGTTAGTTATATGTGCCGGACCATTTGCAACAAAATAACGCACCGTTTCAAAAGTTTTGGCACCGGTTTGTATCCAGTTGCCACTCGCCACTTCAATTTGACTTGGATTACCCGAATTGGTAAATGAATTATCGGCTTTGTTGAAAAAAGTTTGTGTAGCAAAAAAGTCATTATCAAAATAATCAGTGCGATTTGGCATGCGGTAATAAGGCGCTGTATTTAGTGTAACCGAATGTCCATCAGCATTCAGCGCGTAAGGAATTTTGAGCATAATGGCACGCCACCAGTAACTTTGATCGTCGTACAACCCATTTGCATCGGCAAAACCTGTAACTTGTGTAGTGCGTGTCATCGACACGTTGGCCATATCGTAAGCGGCCTGCGCGGTACGCTGACTTGGAAACCACGCTGCCGATTTTACTTGTGCCAATGTCAATGACGCAGTGGCTTGATTGGTATAAGGTATTGGTTGGAATTTATCGGCAAGAAAGCCAGCGCAAGGCAAACCTGCAATCCAACCTTTGGTTTGGTCTACCGCTATCATATTACCTTGATTATCAAATCGTAAACTTGCAATATCATCTATCCACCAAGCAATATTTCGCAAAAGTGATTTACTGCAATCGAAATGTCCTGTGTTTGGGTCGAAAAAATAAGAAAGTGGTTGTTCGTAGGTTGAGCGTTGATTGCGGGTAAAGTCATAAGTTCCTTCGGCACTGATATTTGCAGTCAAATCGCGGCTATAACTATTCCATTCCATAAATTCACCTTGAGTAGAAAGAATTGGAACCGTTGTGCCATTTCCACAATAAGCAGCGGCTTTGTTAACAATGGCAAACGCAATGTTGGAAGGCGTATTGGCAACAATATAGCGAAGCATAGGATTTGTGGCTGAATGGCCAGTCACAATCCACGGAACAGTTTTTAACTCGGTGTAACCAGTAAGCGTCGAAAATGCCTGCAACATCGACTGAATCTGACCAGTAGCTGTTACATCGTCGTGGTAAAAATTATCCGACGACCATAAAATAGCAAAACCATGTTTGGCACAAACGGCACGCACATCAGGGTCTTCCACCATGGTTTGTTCCAGTACGGCATTACTCGCCACCAACACAGCCGTTATTTTTTGGCATGCAGGCGGAATCCACAAAAATGGTGTTAAGGTATAAGCACTTCCCTTATTGTCGGTGGTAGAAATGGATGTTCTCCATTGCCAATCCTGCCGTTTTGCTTGTTGAGAATAGGCCGAAAAATTGAATGTTACATAAATGAAAAGGGAAAATAGGGCAATGTGTTTTTTCATAAAAGTTGACTTTTTGAAATAGCATCTGATTTACCAAACAAAATAAAGTTTCAAAAATCAACTGAATAGGATTATTGTTACAAAAGATAAGACAATTGTAAAATCACAACTATTTTGCTGCTCCAATTGGTTTCCACGCTGGTTTTTTCGATGGTACTAAAGTTGGTTTTCCCTTCAAATAACCCTGTTTTACCAGATAATTATCCATTAATAGAAATGCATTAACAACTTCTTGTTCTGTAGCTTTCCAATTTACACAAACGAAAGCATGTTTGGTATTTGGCAATAAAATCAGTTTGCAATTATTGCCAGCCATTTTCATAGCCTTGGCAAATCGTACTGATTGTTCGGGAAGAATTACGGTGTCGTCTGTTCCGTGTATAATGAGCGTTTTTGGTTGATTTTTACGAACATTATAAAGTGGTGAAAGCTTTTTTGCCAATTCAATTTGAGCTTCAGAGGGAATTTGACTCTCGGGACTTGGTTTTTTATCGAGCGCCGCACCACCAATAATACGGTATAGCGGGCATGCGGAAAAAAAGTCTCCGTTTTACCGCCCGTCCAACCACCACCATGAATCCAAACTACTGCTGTCCGGTTTTTAAGCGGCTTATTGTCAGCTGGCTTGATATAGAAAAGTTTCACTTCTTCATTATTCACTTTTTTAATAACAATTTCTGTCATCGCAGGGCCGCGAAGAAGCGAATCCAGGGAAATGGTTTTTGACTGAATATGGCCAACACAGGCGACAGCAAAAAGAAGTACAAATAAGTAAAATTTCAGGTATGTTGATTTGATAACTTTCATTTATAAAAATCACTTTTTTAGTAATTTATGAACACATTCATTTTTATTCCCCTTCAGTGGTTAGGGGTCTTTATAAATCAAAAATCACCTTCCCATCCCGAACCAATTTCACGTGAGTTCGATTATCATCTCCAATTTTAAAAGTAAATTCATCTTTCTGGTCACTCCAGCTTACGGTTAAGCGTGTTCGGTTATCGCTCCATTCGGTAACCGGTTGTTTCTCGCCATGCAAGTATGGAAAAAGCAGCACTTTGAAATTTGAATCGAACCCACGCGAAGGAATTACCAATCGTTTTATCGGTCCATCGGTACGAAGGTAAAACTGGTGCATATCTTCTGTTTTGAGATTTTCAATCACTTCAAGACGTGGGTTTGGTTCGAGGTTTGGACGAGGTGCAAGGGTCTTATCCAGCACTCGTATTAATAATTGAGGATCGTTTTTTGTAGGCAAATACCGACCTGAATTCCAATCGCCACCAGCATTATTATCAATAATCCGGTTGTCGCGCTTCATCCGTTTATCGCCAAGAATTATATCATAATCACCAGCTTTTCTGAGTCCTGAGATTTTATTAAAGCCAAGTGCCAAATTCGAAGTTATCATTTCTACTTCAGCCAATTGTTTGATAGAAACTAATTCTACGTCCATTGGCATGGGCAAATTCCATTCGTAGAGGTGTTCCTGATTGTCTTTTTTCAAATCATCCACAATAAGCACATAACTGTGTGTACCTTTAACCAATCCAGCTGTACGAAAAGCATATTCCACCGTATAGTTTTTCAGTCGCATTGGCCAGCTATCTTCCTGCCAGTATAGCGGATTGGTTTGCAGATTGCCACTATACATTTCGGTTACCTTGCGAAGCGGGTCGCGTTCGGGTTTTTCGTTGGGATAATACGCAGCGAGTTTTTTTGCTACATCGGCATAAACGCCGGTTTTCCAACGCGGCGAAACTTCCTTGCCAAGCATCATATCTGCCACCGGACTTTTCAACCACATCCAATCGTAACAGTATTTGGTGTCAATTATGCCAAATGTAGCTTCATTTGTATCGGTAAAACCAAGCCAGGCAGCCGGTGTGGCAAAATAGCCCTGACCGCGCCCATCAATAGTAATGGCAGAGTGGTATTGCGTTTGTGTACTCCGTAAACCATCCACCACCCATTCGCGACCAGCTCCCGAAAGCGTAAAAGCACCACGATCGCTATGGTCGTGCGAAATAAAATAGGTATCGGTGCGACCTTCCAAACCAAACTTTACGCCATTTCTCTTCCAGCTATCGCGGGCAATAAATGCTCCCCGCGAAGGCACACTATAAGTCAGCGGCATTTCAACGGGCGGAATTCCGTTGTATGCTTCTTTTGTCTTGTCGGGGTCGGTGGCAAATACAAATGCAATCACATCGGGCATTTTAGTTACCGTTTTAGGGAAAGTATGGGCATACACATAATCCACTTTCACATCTTTCGGGAAGAAATATTTATACACCAGCATAATCGACCACTGCAACTGAGTTCGTGTGCCGGTATCTCCCGAAGTATGCCATTGCCCATCGGGATGAACCGACATGGAATAGATAGCCCAGTCCACAAACTTGCGGAAATGTGGATGTGCGAAAAAGTTTTTATCACCACGGCGCACCATGGCCGCAAGAAAACCATTGTAAGATTCTGCCTGACCAATAGTATAATTCATGCCTTCGGTGCTCATTCCTTCGGGTGAATATTGAAACGTAAAATAATGTTCAGCCATTTCGCGCGAGCGCTCCAGCAATCTTTTGTCGACTGGAATCTCCTTTTCAACTGAAAACAGGGTAAGCGGAAAACTCAGCGACAAGGCAATGTGATTCCAGCGTCTCCAATGCGGCGGTAAATCCATTCCATGCAGGTATTTTCCTTTCAGGTTTTTAGAAACCATTTTCAAATATATTTCTTTATCTGATTTTTTTATGCCTGCTGCTGTAAAGTCATACAACCGAGGCAAAAATCCCCTAAAATATAATTCTTGCTTTATAGCGAATTCTTCACCATTAAGCGCTTTCAAACTGTCGATATATTTATCACAACTGCGAATGTAGTTTCCTGCTACCACAGCACTTTCATTAAAAAGTACTTTGTCATTATAAAGCTGTGCCAAATATGCTTGAACAGTAAGTTGATTAACAAATTCTGTCGAATATTTTTTGGTGTCCGCCGAGCTGATTTCCCCTTTGAGAAGTTGCACATACACCTGCCCAAATCTTCCATTACCCTCACGCATCTCTTTGTTCATCTTATTGGCTACAGTCACAATCATTTTACCGAGCTGTGTCGTTTCAAGTCGTTTACGGGATGCTTCAAATTCATCCGGGGAGGTAAAAATGCGCGGATGAATGCCTTTTGCAGGTGTTTTTCCAACTCTTGAAAAATCGAAGCCTTCGGTGTCGTATTTCAATACTTCCGTGTAGGGATTATTCCATTTGAGTGTGCCGTTTAATACTTCCTCAACTGTAGCTTCCCAAGTTGGCTTTTCGTTTAAACGAGTGTCATTAGGTAATAATTCGTCGTTGGAGTTTTTGCAAAATTCTGTTTTGTTGTCAGTGTTTTGGGCTGACAGGGAAAAGCAAATCAGAAAAACAAGAAAGGAGAGATATTTTGTTTTATTCATAATCAATAGCTACTTTTTTTATTAAATACTGAAAGGTCCCAGGCATCCTTCCATGAAATTGTGAAACGATTTTTACTGAACTGAATTGGCAACCAGATATAACCACTTGCCAATAAACTTTCCGGTCGATAGGTGTCGAACATTGCAATAAATGCACCCTGTTTTCCATTTACAGGCAGAATAAAAGTGCTCTGACCGCCAAATGTCAGTTGTGGACCCAAATGATTGCGCGGAGTTTCACCTACACATGGATTTCCCAACTCTTTCCATGGCCCCCAAATGGAGTTAGCCACTGCTGAGCGTGCGGCATTGGAATTCCAGCCGGTGCAATTGGACGAAAGCATCCAGTAACGACCATTGTGTTTACAAATAGCAGGTGCTTCGTGCCAAAGATATTCGAAAACACGTGTCCACTTCCCGCTATGTGATAAATAATCGTCGCTGAGTTCCGAAATATGGAGCGTTGCGTTTTCCTCTGAGGAGAAAATATGATAGGCCTTTCCGTCATCATCCACAAAAAGTGTCATATCTTTAGCCATTTGTCCTCCTGCAAAATCACGTGCCATAAATGGTATTTTGGCTCTGTCGGGATGCGGACTGCCGATAAATGAAGTGCCAATCAGTTTTTGAGCCTCGGGCAGACTTGCTTTCTGTTCTTCGGTCACATTAACGGGCCACTGACCTGCATTAGGGCGAACAGAATGGAGATATACAAAAGGACCTGTTGGCTTTTCTGAAATGGCCACACCGCTTCTGCCTGATTTTCGCAATTGATTTTTCAACTCCAAATGAAACCACATGACAAACTTTTGAGTTTTCTTGTTGTAAATTACTTTTGGACGTTCAATGATACAACCTTCAGAAATTTCAGAATTCGGGTCATCGGAGGTTACCAGAGCAGCACCTTCATCTTTCCAGTTATACAAATCGGTTGATGAGTAGCAATGAACAGCCTTTTTGCCAACGGTTTCACCGGCAAGTTTGTGTTCTCCGTAAAAATAATAAACACCATTGTGAAGCAAAACTCCTCCGCCATGAGCATTCAGATGCACACCATTATTGTCCAACCAGGGCTGGTCGGGAAAAAATTGTCTTCTGAGTTCGTTTTTCTGAGAATAAAAGCTAAAACTATTCCACAGAATCAGAAAAATAAAAAATGTTTGTTTCATAATTGTATATTTTGAGTTTTTTTAAATCAGGGCGCTTTGTACAATTCCTTCACTTCACTTTCTTCCAACGCTCTGTCCCATAAACTAAAACCTGAAGTTACAGCCGAATGACCCATAAAAAAGTCGAGTGCATCGGTGGTGATTTCGGTGGTTCCGGCAGCTGAAGCCACTTTTTCGCCATTCAGGTAGAGTTTCATTTCAGTTTCGCTGGCTGTTAATACCACAAAGTACCACTTGCCCGTTTCAATTCTTGGACCCCAGAATGTGTTGGGGCGAGCAATTAATCGTCCGTTTTCGATGCCGCACGAAATTGTCCGGTAGCTTTTACCAAAGGCATTGTAGCCATCTTTACCGAACAACCGACCTTCCGATTCGTTGGTTTTAAACCACAAAGCCACGGTCATTGCGTTTTCGCGCATATTCAGATAGTGAACACGCAAACCCGGACGCATAGTTCCCCGAGAAACATTTACATCCACCGCTGCAGCTAATTTCGAATCGTTGGATTTTACCTCAACAGCTTTTCCTTCAGTGCCTTTTGTTATTTTCGAATCGTGATTTAACCAAAGCTGAAAACCTGCTTTCAAAGGGAAATTGCCTGTTTTTCCGTTCCAGTTCCTGAAGTCAACAACTCCCAAAGGACCCGCGAGAACCGTTTTTTCAATCATTTTTACAGCATTTATGTAAACCGTATTTCCGTTCAAAGCTATCGACTGACCATCCGGGAGTTCCACTTTTACTGTTGTTTCGCTTATTCCAAAACGAATGGAAATAGCATGCCAACCAGCTTTTAAGCCAATTTTACCGGTTGGATTTCGTCCGAAAACGCCATGTTGCACTACAATTTCGTTATCAACCCGAATCTGATTCTGACAAGTGGATTGTTTTGAACCCAAAAAGGCAATTTCGCCTGAATTCAGTGTGGACTTAAACTGATAAATTCCATCCATTGGCGCCTGAAAATAACCCGAATAGGCGCGAACTACATTCCGGCTTTCCGACGACTCCATCGTAGCGCTTCTTTCTGTTTTATAGGGTTTTAATTCATCTATATCCAAAAAGTCGTTATTGCGTCGTTTGCCCGTTTGGTCGAAAAGTTGCAATTCGAAGCCGGTTTCTAATTTGGGTAAATTAATGAGCGCTTCCAACCATTTTGGTTCCGGTTGCAGTTCAGTTTTTATAGCTGAATTCGTAATATAACTCAAATCATCATTTGTTACTGACTGATAATCAGAATTATTTATAGCATATTTCACTTCGAAAGGCATTGGCTCTAAGCTGTTGATATTCCAAAAAAGCGGGTCACAGATAACCAGTTCTAAAGTGTGCCAGCCTTTACCGAGCACCACTTCACCCTGTCGGTGAGCAAGTTGATTGTGAAAAATACCTGTATGTTCAATCACCGATTGGTTAGAAATATCAAGCGTTACCGGTCCGCAGGAATTGACATCAAATTTGTAAACTCCGGTTTCATTTGCATGAAACAAACCTGTAAAACGGTAAAAACCATTGGTTTGGTCAACTAATCGTTGTTTTGATATTGCCTGAGGCAATACAAACTCAGATACAACGGTTGTAACAATCGGCTTTTCCTGATTCAAATCAGGCATTGTAATTCGCGAAGCATCAAAAAATCCTTTGTCGTTATAAAGTTTAATGTTTTTTTCGTAAACACGTGCCAATAATCCTTTTTGCATATTCAGTTGAATATCAGCAATGGTTAGTCCTTTTTCAGGTGATTTTAGCACAAAATCAGCTTTCAGCACCTCACTTTTATTCGCTCCAAAAGGCCATTCCTGATTATAAACAATGGCTTTAAGCTGAACACTTTCAGTTACTGTAAATGGTTTTTCGTAAAGCGCTGAGTTTTCGGTTGGTTCGCTGCCATCGAGCGTGTAACGAATCTGTGCCGGCGCAGCAACGCGTTCAAAATGTACAGTTTCCTTTTCGTTCACCAAATATGCTGGTACTTTATTTTCATTGCGTGTATAACGTAAATCGTTGATATCGAAGCGTTCGCCACGTACCAACAAAACCGGACGTGCAGGTTTGGCATCACTCGTCAATACCTGTTTTCCTTCAAGGTTCATTTCCAATACAGTACGTTCGCCATCTGTTTTTCCAAAACGATAGACATCTTTTTTATCCTTTATTTGAATCGTCAGTTCGGTGCGGTCGGAATTCCAATTAGTTTTTGGAAGCGGATCACCTTGTTTGTACGGATAGATCAGAATGCGAAATTCAGGTGAAACGGATTGCGCAGGCACAACCACCTGATTGTAGCCCTGGTATTTTTCGAAGCGTGGCACCGGAAATCCGTAATCGGTATTGCGCCACAGTACAAGAATTAAACAAAGCGGGTCGCCTTTTCGCGGTTTAATTTTTCCGGTAAGTGTGTCGCGAGGCATACCAGTTTTACCCAGAAATAAAGCATTGATACGGGTGAGCGATGGGTTGGTGTTCTGAAACTGAATTTCATGTGTTACGGCATCTACCAGTTCCACATCAAGCGGAACAGAAATATTCCAGTCGAATAAATGTTTTTGATTGTCTTTTTTTGCATCGTCTATCACCAATAAATATGGATTTTTTCCTTTGGCAAGGTGTACAGTGCGGTACAATTGCTCCATCGGATTGAAATATTTGTATTCTTCAACAAGTCGCGTTTCACCACTCCACGGACCATAATCGGTATGTCCGTAACCATCATAAAACTTAATAGATCGCGGATTAAAAGCCACTTGTTTGTCGCGTGTTAAGTCAAAATTACTTTCGGTAAATGGTGCATAATACGGAATATTGGCCGAAGGAAAACGAAGCGGATGTACTTGCATAACTTTGGTGTAGGTGTAGCCATCTTTGCCATCGCCGGCAGCTGTTAGTCCGTCGGGCGATTCCTGCACTCCCAGCCAAGTGCCGGCAACCGGCGGCCATTGCTGACCTTTACCATCCACCGTTAGCATGTTTTGCAAAAATGTTGCCTTGGTAGCCAACATATCGTTGTCTTTAATCCAGTTTACGCCATCTTTCCAAAGTATAATGCGGTTATTTTCAGAACCTTCGTGACCGCCATAAAAGAAATCCTGCTTGCAGGCAAAAGCAAAATGCAAATCGTCTTTTTTCCATGAGTTTCGCGCATACACATACCCACGCTGGTCATCTTTCCATGTTGCGGGTAGTTTTAACTTATCAATATTGGCTTGCAACGTCCAATCGGTTGGTTTTCCGTTTTTGTCGATCATGCCCGCATCGGCATATAGCAGCAACAGTTCCGAGCAAATCCCCACAGGGTTTGGCCATTTAGCTTTGGCATCGATCAGAAAATCGTGCGACGAAAAAGTGGACTGATACAGAAAATCAATTTTTTCATCCTGCGGATGCATATAATGCATCATCCAAATCACATGAAATGCCGAAGCGCGCATTTCGTCGCGAATGAGCCATTTCCCGTTTTCCCAATGAATGGCCGATAGGAAAAAACGCATTTTTGCTTGCAAATGGTCGTGTTTCAGTAAGTTGCGTTCGCGCAGTCCAACAGCCGTAAAAGCCGAAACATTGAGCCAGCCTTTGATGGTTTCGTAACACATACCATCTTTATCCAGAAACCAACTTAGCATGGCATTTGCTTTGTGACAGGTACGGTCAAAAATTGCCTTGTTAAATCCATTTTCGCCCTCGATAAGCAACATCAGTCGCACATACTCCATCCCAAATCCCTGATGGTTATTTATCATAAAATGGTCGGGGTACATCATATAATTCGAAAAGCGGCGGGCAGTAATGCGCGCAATTATCTGTCGGGCAAATTCCCGTTCGGAATTGCTCATCCAACCATACAAATAATCGTAATCCAGCAAATCCCAGATTTCGGTAGGTGGGTCGGGGTTTCCCTGCGCCACTATGGAGCGCTCCACCGACCATAGATTCTCCGTATCGGGTTGTTTTTCCAGCTCTGGAAGTTTTTTTTCTAAGTTTTTAAGTTTTTCAACCAATAATCCGGCTAATTCTTTTCCGAGTTTATCGTTTTTGGTAACAAGGGCATAAAAAGCATTTTGTTTGCGCTTTTCGCGTTCCCACATCACCTTAAATGCAAGCGGTGCATTTCTTCCCAACGCTACTTTCTGACGAATAACTTCCAAATCGGTAGGTGTAATCAATACACGCGGATGCACTCCGGGCGCAGGCACTTTGCTCAGTCGGCTTTCATCAAACGTCGGGTCGTTATAGGACAGAGTTACTTCGGGCGATGGTGGACAAAAATCACCCTTAATCACCTCGTCGTAAGGCAAAAAAATGCGTGGTTGCCAGATAGGCTCCTGATAAAATTTACGATTTTGTGCTGTAAGTGAGGATGTTATCAGCATTACAACGAATACAATGCCGGCAAAGTGCTTTTTTGTCATATTTCGATTTTAAATTAACTATGAACTTGAAAGCACAAAAATAGAAATAATATCTGTATTGTGGCTACAACAATTATATCATTAAGCGGTAATAATGTTTCATATCGAACGTGTTTGGATACAACACTCAAAGTCACACATCAAACAATTATAATTTTAAACTACAGAGTAGCTTAATATTTACAGATTTAATGCAGCCAAAACACGGAGTAATAAAACGCCAAATTACGGGATGAAAAAGCGCCAAAATACGGAATCAGTTGTATAATTCGTTTATTATTAGCATAATGAAAGAACCATCATTTCTGATGATTCTTACAGGAAGAAATATCGCTTACAGAAGAACTTATGGGGTATTGGTTGTGCCTATCGGTTGTTTGAAAGATTAGAAACTTAACTGAATTAACCAAACACCAGTTTCAATAGTGCATAGTTACAGAAACTACGGACAACAAACTAAGTGAGATTACACACTACTTGTAGCGGAGCTGTTAAGTGGTTATTGTAACGTGGTTTGATGTAATGTGCTGGATGTAAACGGTATTAGATATTAAATCGATATCGTAAATTATATACCAAGTTGTGCTTTTATTTCGATTATAACAATAGACTTTTTTACCATACTGCTTATGAATTTCAAATTGAACATTAACATGATAAAATGTTTTGTCAAGATTTTCACAAACATCTACAATATCATCAACATATTTAATTGCATGTTCATATTCCAAAGGATGTTTTTTCCAAAGCGAAAGTCCAATAAAAATACTTGCCAATATGATATTCCCCATTGTTAGGACAATTTTAGCAGCAAGTTAAGATATATATTTTTGCTGCAAGTTTGGTTTTCACTCGGGCAAAACGGGCAATAACTTTTTTGTGGAGCCGTCCCACCGAGCTCAGACAAAATAAGTTATTCTCGTTTTAGGCCGCCAGTTCATACTTTTGTTTTGGAGTTTGATAACTCAACGATTGATGCACTCGTACGTTGTTATAAAATTTAAAATACTTATCTAATCCTTGCCACAAAGTTAATCCATTTTCGTATACATTCAAATAAATATCTTCGTATTTCACACTTCGCCAAAGTCTTTCAATGTAGATATTGTCGAGCGCTCTGCCTTTTCCGTCCATAGATATTTGTATTTCATTCTTTTTCAGCTCATTGATAAACACTTCACTGGTGAACTGACTACCCTGTTCTGTATTAAAAATTTCAGGAACACCATGTGTTGCTATCGCCTGTTTGAGCGTTTCGGTACACCATTCGGCACTCATGGTATTGGAAAGTGACCAGCCAACAACATATCGACTATGCAAATCAATTATCGCCACAAGATACATGAAGCCTTTTTTCATGGGGATATAGGTAATGTCCATCGCCCATACCTGATTGTTTCGTACGATAGGCAAATTGCGTAGTAAATACGGATATTTGTAATGCGTTTTTTCGCTCACTGTTGTACGTGGTTCCCTGTAAATCGTTTTCCAATCAACCAGCTTCATCAATCGTTTAACTCGCTTTATATTAATTTTATATCCCAGCACTATAAGTGCAGCTGTTAGGCGTAAAGCTCCATAATACGGAGTTGAGAAATACTGTTCGTCCAAATAACGCATGATGGCTAAATTTTCGGGCGATTCACCAGCAGGAACATAATAAAAACTGCTTCTGCTGACTGTCAATAAGTTGCATTGGGCTGAAATACTCAATGTTGTATCCTGTATGTCAAGCATTTGTTTTCGTTCTGAAATGCTTTTCATTGCAACTTTTTTTTTAAAAAGTCATTCTCTACCTTCAATTGACCGATTTGAGCATACAATATTTGAGTCTCAACTCCTTTGTCTTGCTCATTGGTGTTGTCGGCTGCGAATAAATCGTCAAAATTTTTTAACGCCTGAGCCTTCCATGTCGAAATTTGTGTCGGATTTAACTCAAATTTCTTTGCTAACTTTTCAATGGTTTCACGTTCTTTTAACGCCTCTAAAACTACTTTTGCTTTAAATTCTTTGCTGAATTTTCTTCTGGTTACTGACATTTTTTTTGGTTTAAAGATAATACTTTTTATCTTAACTTAATGTCCTGTTTTTGGGGAGTATCATAGTATATTCTCGACTTTACATTTTTACGAAATTCATCACCTGTCATATATCCTTCCGGAATAACTGAATTTACAGTAGAATCTACAAACTCAACATCTTTGTAGTTGTTACGTAATTCTTCAACAATCCTTTTTCCGTTAGGTGTATTCTCATTTATTTTAATTGTGTATATCATATATTTATCTAATTAGAGTTTAACGTGCGAATGTACAAAACTTCTTTCGGATTTTATAACAAAACACTTGTAAATATTGTTTGAAAAAAAACACAGCTGCGTTTCAAGTTTTTAGTTTGAAACGGAGCCGGTGTAATGTTTAGACGCAACGCTACTAAATAACCATTAGTAATGTTACTAATGCACAATTAGTGGCGTTACTAATACGCTATTAGTAGTGCTACTAACAATGATGTCTTGTATTACCTAACAAGGAAGACACACTAACGTTAGCAGGGATGACACACTAATACTAACAGGGATGGCAAGATAGTAAGGATGTCTTACATTACCTAATAAGGATGCATTACTAACATTAGTAACGATGCATAATAAGTGTTAGTAAGGATGCCTATAAATCTTTATGACTTATACCTAAGTACATGACAAAAATTTAAAAATATCTATATTTGATTGAAATTCAGCATTTAAAAGTATTGTTGCGATAAAAGTTAGACCATATTTGAAAAAGCTTTTCCGCCTTTTACCGTTGTTTAAAATC
>Ga0247840_10008247_pt1 | contig 14065 bp, 14 predicted proteins | sample LaCruzMarch2015__FD_192404 | JGI IMG/M metagenome (GOLD analysis project Ga0247840, IMG submission 192404) | Freshwater microbial communities from meromictic Lake La Cruz, Castile-La Mancha, Spain - LaCruzMarch2015_17m | ecosystem: Environmental > Aquatic > Freshwater > Lake | place: Spain...
AAAAATGCTCCACGCGAACCAATGGACGCCAGAATTATGCGCATATTTGAACACGGGGAAAACATACACAGAAGTATTTTTAACATTTTATATAGGTTGCGCCTTGGAGTTGTTACAGAAGTTGCAATTCCTTCGCAAGAAATAATTTCTGGCAGAGCCGACGCCATTTTGTGCATTGGAAATCAAAATTATGTGCTGGACATTAAAAGCATGAATAGTATGATTTTCAGGAAACTTTTAGAGCCAAAAGAGGAAAACGTTTTTCAAATACAACTTTATTTACACTATTTTAATATAAAAAAAGGCATACTGCTTTACATAGACAAAGACCAGCAAGAAATGAAAGAGTTTTTTGTTGATTACGACGAGGCGCTTTGCAGGGGGCTTTTAGATAAATTTTATACGTTAAAGGATCAAGTTGAGAAAAATGTTGTGCCCGCGCGCTTGCCAGATTATCCTCGTAATTGGCAGTGCAATTATTGTCAGTTTAAAGACGTCTGCAAAATAGCTAACGGCGACGTAGTAAACTGGGAGGATTTTAAAGACAAGGTTAAAACACAGGAAGCATAAAACAAGGCATCATCTATTGACAAGGTGGCTTGTTTTGTGCTATAATTAAAACATAGGATAGTAAAGATAAAATATGACCCAATCAAGGGTCGTATAACCCCAGGTAAGGAGACGTATCGTGAAAAAGTTCATTGAAATCGTTGTGGCGGTAGTGCTGGTCCTGTTGGCCCCGGCGGCGGTTGCTGGTGGGCGTCATCACGATGTCCATTTCGGCGGTCACGGCCCCGAGGTCGTGATTGGGTCTGCAGTCGGGTTCGGGCTGGGGCTTCTCGTCGGAGAGGCTCAGCGGACGCACGAGGTTGTCGTGATCAATCAGCCCCAGCAATACGGCTGGGAGCGAGTGGTTGTCAAGCAGCCGCAGCAACATGGCTGGGAACGGGTGATTGTTCAGCCCACCAGCGGGCATTGGGAGGAGAGGGTGGTAACCAACAAGACCATCAAGATCTCTCACAAGCCAGAGTACGGGTTTTACTATGACGCGGAGGGGCGTCAGAAAAAATGCGTGGTAAAACCCGGGTGGAAGGAGGAGGTGGTGGTGCCCGTATATCAACGGGTATGGGTACCTTAGGCGCCATTTGGATTTGGCGCAGAGTTCATGGCGTGCAGAATCTTCGGATTGCACGCTTTTTTATTTACTACGGAATAATTCTTTCTGATACCAGCAAAGTTTTGTCGGTTAAAATGTAGAGTTTTGTTTCTTGCTGGTTAAAATATATTTGGGAGTTTTTGTATGCTTGTGGCAGGCTCACAGCGTTAATATTCCCGCGGTAATCTATTTCAGAGAATATTATTTTTTCTCCGGCAGAGAAAACAATATAGCTGTTATTTAGCCATAAGCAAGCGTTAATTTTTTCGTTTGATTTGTAAAGGGTATTTTTTATGGCCAAAGTATTCGGCAACGGCGAAAGATAAATATTTTTGTCGTCATAATAAACTATATTTTTTCCGTCGGGAGAAATTTTAGCGTCGTTTACGGGTGTATCAAAAACTTCTAAATTATTTGTTTTACTATTTAGCATTAGCAAATTTTTGTTGTCTATAACAAAAATATCTTTTGAGTCTGTAATTATTTTGTAAACTCCGGTTTTAGTTATTTTTAAAGCAGTTTCAGTAAGTTTTGTGGGCGTAGCTGAAAGGTCAGCTTGGCTGGAATTGTACAAAAAGCCGTCTGTTCCAAGCCAGATTATGTTATTATTTTGCAAAGCAAATGCAGTTATATTTTTTATTACAACGGTTAGCCCGTCATATAAGTTTCCAGTTTTTATTGTATATTTTTCTTTTGTTTCAAAAGGGGATTGAGTTTTATCTCCAGCAACGTCAAGCCGTATGTTTGTTTTGAATAAAAGTATGTTTTCTAATTTTGTAACTTGTTGCTCTTGAACCGGTATTGTTTTTGAATAATCATAATAGCCGGTTTTTTTAACTAAAACAGCATGGTTTATGGACTGTAAACTTTGAATAAAAACCTCATTTGAGAATAAACCTGGTTTTTGAGAAATTATAGAATCAATAATTACTTCTTCTGGGGCAGGAAAGGCCTTCACATAAATTCCTCCAGTTTTTGTAATCTCTTTTTTTCCAAAATCGAACCTATATCCAAGTGAATATGGTATTATAATCGTTATTCCAACAAAAAAGCAGGCCACACAAATAAGCAATATTATTAAACGCGTCCTTTTAGTCATAGTAAATTAATATTATCACAAACCAATTGCAATTTCATTATTGACATTGGCAGTTTAACATGTTAAAAATAGTTTGGTAACTTGACATCAGTGGCCCAAACGGCATTCCGTCAATATGGAGGTGTAAAATGAATTGCGCGAAACCTGGTTGTTTCGGTGAAGTTGATCTCAGTCAGACGGTTATGGCGAAGGCCGTCAATGCTGATGATGGGATTGTAGTGCCAATCGAAACGTCTCCTTGTGCGGTGTGCAACGTACTGCACGTAAAAAGCAATGGAAATTTGTTGCTTGATGGAAACTGGTATATCGACGGCAAACAGCCAGTCCATCGTACAGCAATCCGGGGGTAGAACAGTTCGTCGTGGCCTTGGTGGTAGCACCCGGGCTTTTTTTATTATAATTTTTAACGCTTTGACAATAAAGGGTTTTTAGAATAATATGAAATATTATGGCAGATAAATTTGTTATTCAAGGGCAGAAAAAATTGTCTGGGTCTATATCTGTAAATGGAGCAAAAAATTCAGCTTTGAAAATTTTGGCTGCTCTTATATTGTCCGACAAAAAATGCACAATTACTAATTTTCCTTTCATTGAAGACACAATGGGTGCAATTGAGCTTTTAGAAAAATTGGGGGCCAAGGTATTTATTAATAAAGAAAAAAAGATTGTTGAAATTGACCCGTCTTCAATTAATTTAACTCAACTTGACCCAGTCTTGGTGAGACGACTAAGAAGTTCTATTTTGTTTGCAGGTCCAATGTTGGCTAAATTTGGTAAGGTTCAAATGAGTCACCCTGGCGGATGTGTTATTGGAAAAAGGCCAATTGATATGTTTTTAGATGGTTTTGGAAAGTTTGGCGCAAAAGTAGAACTTTCTGACGAAGGTTTTGAACTTATAGCAAATCCGCCAGCTGGCGGAAAAAAATTAGTTGGCGCAAATATTTTTTTCCCACAAATTACAGTTACCGGAACAGAAACCATGATGATGACAGCTGTTTTGGCACAAGGGAAAACAATTTTGCAAAATTGTGCAATGGAGCCGGAAATTCCTGTTTTAGCTGAATATTTAAATAAATGTGGAGCTAAAATAACCGGCGCGGGTACATCTAAAATAGAAGTTGAAGGCGTTGAAAAAATTTCAGGTGGGGAATTTGATGTTATTCCAGACCGCATTGAAGCTGGTACTTTTGTAATAATGGGGTTGCTTACTAACAGTCAAATAAAAGTAGAAAATTGTATACCTGGTCACTTGGGCGCTCTTCTTGCAACCTTAGAAAAAGCCGGAGCAAAGTTTGAAATAGGAAAAGATTATGTTATCACAAAGCCCCTCGGGCATAGCCCTACGGGCGAGCCAAGCAAACTGTGTGCCACTTCAATGGTTACTCACGAATATCCCGGATTTGCGACTGACTTGCAGTCACCATACACTCTTTTAATGACTCAAGCACAAGGACAATGCATTATTCACGAATCTATTTTTGAAGGCAGACTATTTTTTACCGATCAACTTGTTACAATGGGAGCAAACATAATTATGTGTGATCCTCACAGGGTGGTGGTTAACGGCCCAACCCAACTTCACGGAAAAAAACTTACTAGTCCGGATCTGCGTGCCGGAATTACCATGGTTTTAGCCGGAATGATAGCTAAAGGAACAACAACAATTGATAACGTCTTCCAAATTGACAGAGGATATGAGAGAATAGAGGAGCGCTTATCCAAGCTGGGAGCTGACATCAAAAGAATTTCTTAAAATAAAAACATGTTTAATAATAAAATTGCAATTGATTTAGGAACTTGTAATTCTCTTGTTTATGTTCAGGGCAAGGGAGTTGTTTTATATGAGCCGTCGGTTGTGGCTATTTCTTTAATTGATAACAAAATTTTAGCAGTGGGTGAGAATGCCAAGGAAATGATTGGCCGAACTCCTGCCGATATTAAAGTTTATAGACCTCTTAAAGATGGCGTTATTGCTGACTATAAAGTAACTCAGGCAATGTTGCATTATTTTATAAACAAAACCAGCACCAAATTAAAAATATTTAAACCAGAATTAGTTATTTCTGTTCCGGCAGGCATTACCAGCACAGAAAGAAGAGCAGTAATTGAGGCAGCCATTTCGGCCGGAGCAAAGTCAGCCTATGTTGTAAAAGAGCCAATCTTGGCAGCCATTGGAGCTGGAATTCCCATAAACTCTTGCTCGGGACACATGATTATAGACATTGGTGGAGGGACTTCAGAAGTTGCTGTAATTTCTCTGGGTGGAATTGTAACTTGGCATTCAATAAGAATTGCCGGCGACAAAATGGATTCTGCAATTGGTGAATACATAAAGAAAAAATATAATTTAGCCATTGGAACGCAGTCAGCTGAAGAAATTAAAATAAAAATTGGTACAGCTCTTCCTCAAAAAGAATTGAAGTTTTTAGAAATTCAAGGTAGAGATTTAATTTTGGGTTTGCCCCGAACAGTTAAAATTTCCAACAATGAAGTTTGTGAAGCAATTTCCGACGTTTTAGCAGAAATTGTGGTAGCAGTAAAACATGTTTTAGCTGAAACTCCTCCCGAACTTTCTGCCGACATTATGAACAAAGGAATTATAATGGCAGGTGGCGGAGCACTTTTACCAAAAATTAATGAGCTTGTAGCTCAAAGTACAGGAGTTCCTTGTTTTGTGGCTGAAGAGCCGTTGTTTTGCGTGGTAAAAGGAACCGGAACAGTTTTGGAGAATTTAGAGGAGTACAAAAAAGTTATCTTGTCTAAGAAATAAATGTTAATTGGACATAAAAAACAGTGGGAATTTTTAAAGAAAAAGTTTGAGTCAAATCAGCTTTCGCACGCGTATTTATTTGTAGGGCAAAGGGAAATTGGGAAGAAAACATTTGCTTTGGAATTTGCAGAATTGCTTGGGTGTAAATTTCCTGATTTATTGATTATTGAATCTGTAAACAGTGAGTCTTCTGTAAAGAATAAAAAAGATAGTCTGGAAATTGATATTAGCCAAATAAGAGAAGCGCAGAAATTTTTAAGCTATAAGTCGTACAACGGCAAGCACAAAATAGTTGTTGTAGATAACGCCGAAAGAATGAATGTTGAGGCACAGAGCTGTTTTTTGAAAACATTAGAAGAGCCAAAAGGAAATACCTTAATTATTATGGTTTCTTCTAAGCCCGACATGATGTTGCCAACAATATCTTCTAGATGCCAGACAGTAAAGTTTTTTAAACCAAAAGATCTTCCTAAAAATTCCGAAAAGGCAGACAAAGAACAAAAAGTATTAAACGATTTGTTGCCAAGAATTAATTCCAGCCTTGCAGAAAAATTTAAATATGTAAAAGCAATTGATTTTGACAAACAAGACCCGGTTGAAATTTTAGAGGCGTTGCAAAAACATTTCAGAAACGTGTTGTTGCAAGATCACAGTCAGAAAAAAGTAATAAACATTTTAAATTTGATTGAAGAACTTAACAATAAATTAACTTTTACAAATGCCAGTCCAAAATTGGCGTTAGAAATATTATTACTCGAGTTATAAACGTAATAATCGCCATAGCCGTTTAAAACGAGCGAAGCGATAAAGCGACTATAACGATTAAAACATGTCATACAAAGAATTTATAGATAAAGTTAAGCCGGAGTTTGATAAATCGTTTAAATTTTTAGAAGGCGAGTTGGCAAAAATAAGAACTTCTCGCGCAAGTCCAACTTTGGTTGAAGACATAGAAGTGACAGCTTTTGGGCAAAAGTTTCCGTTAAAACAGCTGGGCGCAATTTCTACTCCTTCAACAAATCAAATTGTCATACAGCCATGGGATATTTCTTATATAGAGCCAATTGAAAAGGCTATCGGGCAGTCAGGTTTGGGAATGTCGTGCGCTGTTGATAAAAATCTTATCAGGTTAAATTTGCCAATGCTTACAGAAGAGTACAGGTTGTCTTTGGGCAAAGTTTTAAATGAAAAAGCCGAGCAGGCAAAACAAGTAATGCGCAGACAAAGAGAAGACACTTGGAATAAAATTCAGCAAGCCCAGAAAGATAAATTAATTTCCGAAGATGATAAATTCCGCGGGAAAGATGAATTGCAGAAAGTAGTTGACGACTATCAAGAAAAAATAAAGAATTTAGTAGAAAAGAAAAAGAACGAATTAATTTAATAAAATTTTAAATGATATTTTCAATTTTTATTCTGGTGGTTGCATTTTTGAGCTTAATTGCCCTAATGGTTATTCATGAATTTGGGCACTTTATTATTGCTAAAAAGTTTGGAATTAGAGTTGATGAATTTGGCATTGGGTATCCACCAAGAATGTTTGGTAAAAAAATTGGAGAAACAATTTATTCTGTGAATTGGTTGCCCTTGGGAGCTTTTGTAAGAATCTATGGCGAAGAAGGGGGGATTGACGATATAAGAAGTTTTGCAAATCTTAAAATTTGGAAAAGAGTTTTAATTATAATTGGTGGAGTTGTGGCCTTTTGGATAACCGCCATAGTTATTTTTTCTATTGTTTTTGCAATGGGTGCTCAGCTTCCGGTGGGCGACAGTGACGTCCAAGGATTAGCAAACCCACAAATAAAAGTTATCACTGTTTCTCAAAATTCTCCTGCCAGTACAGCAGGATTAAAAGTTGGAGACACAATAACAAAAATAAATAAAATTGCAGATTTTCAAAAATTTACCGGTGACAACAAAGGCAAAGAAATAACTTTGACAATAGAAAGAAATGGTAAAACTTTTGATGTTAATTTGACTCCAAGAGTTAATCCACCTTCTGGTGAAGGGGCAGTAGGAGTTGGATTGGAAAGAATGGCAACGCTTGTTGAAAAATCTTCTTGGTATATGGCGCCAATTCATGGCGTAACCTATACCTGGCAGACAACGGTAAACGCGCTAAAAGGGCTTTATGTTGTTTTTGCAAATTTGTTTACTGGTAAAGGCGCGCCCGAAGGCGCTTCTTTTGCGGGGCCCTTGGGAATCACGGTTTTTATGGCAAATGCAGCAAGTTATGGAGTGGGATTCTTCTTGTATTTTATTGGAATGATTTCTGTTTTTATTGCCATATTTAATTTATTTCCAATTCCGGCTTTGGATGGAGGTAAATTAGTATTTTTGTTAATTGAAAAAATAAAGGGCAGACCGGTTTCAGTAAAAGTTGAGCAATCAATTACGCTGGTGTGTTTTGTAATTTTAATTGCTTTGTCCTTGTTTATTACCGTAAAATTCGATATCCCTCGCTTTTGGGACTTCCTAAAAGCAAGTTTTTAGCAGTACAGAAAGAACAGGGGAATGACTATTCTATTAGTCTTGAGAACATTAGAATAGATGAAATATGCTATACTAAATAGTATGGATAATAAAAGTAAAAGCTATTATCAATTGGAAAGAATTGTTAGGGGCGTAGCCAACCACCGGCGTATTGAAATTTTAGAACTATTACACGAAAAGCCAGAACTTTCAGTATTAGATATTTCAGAGGTCTTGCAGGTAAATTTTAAAACTATTTCGGAGCACGTAAGGAGATTAGCGGCCACAGGAATGATTTTAAAAAGGTCAGATGGAAATTCTGTGCGCAATAAAATAACAAACAGGGGATTGGCTATTCTTAAGCTCTTGAGAACATTGGAATAGTATAAAAGATAAATTAAGTTAAAAATTAATTTATGTCAAAAGAAAGACACAAAATAGTTCCAGCTTCTTATTTGGTCTTGATAAAAGATAATAAAATTTTGCTTCTTCGTAGATTTAATACCGGATACGAAGATGGTAATTATAGTATGGTAGCTGGGCATGTTGATAAAGGTGAAACTTTTATTCAATGTATAATCAGAGAAGCTAAGGAGGAGGCTGGGATAATATTGGACGAAAAAAAGTTAAAACCCGCCCACGTTATGAACAGACATACGGATGAAGCGGAAAATAACGAAAGAATAGACATATATTTTGTTGCTGAAGAGTGGACGGGAGAAATTAAAAACAAAGAACCAGAAAAATGTGATGATTTATCATGGTTTGATTTGAATAATTTGCCAGACAACATTATACCTTGCGTAAGGCATACAATTGATTGTGTAAAAAATAAAATAATATATAGCGAGTACGGATGGTAGTAAAATATAGAATTAATAATCACTAAAAATATGTTGCAATCAAACTTATTTTATAAAACCTCAAAAGATAAGGCTCCCGATGTGGAATCAATTTCGCATGACCTGTTAACTCGCGCCGGATTTGTTGACCAGTTAATGGCCGGAGTTTACACCTTTTTACCTTTGGGATACAAAGTTTTAAAAAATGTTGAAAACATAATTAGAAAAAATATGGTTGAGGCCGGAGGACAAGAAATTTTAATGCCGGTTTTGCAACCAAAAGAAAATTGGCTAAAAACAGGAAGATGGAATAGTTTAGATGTGCTTTTTAAAGTTAATGCTTCGGGTGATAAAGAATATGCTTTGGGCCCAACGCACGAGGAAATTGTAAGTCCTTTGGCTAAAAAAAATGTTTTTTCATACAGAGATTTGCCGTTTTCTCTTTTTCAAATTCAAACAAAGTTTCGCGACGAGTTGCGTGCAAAATCAGGAATTTTAAGAACTAGAGAGTTTTTAATGAAGGACTTATATTCTTTTCACGCCACACAAGAAGACTTGGACAAATATTATGAGAAAATGACAAAAGCCTATTTTAATGTTTTTAAAGAATTGGGCATTGGGAAGGAAACTTATTTAACATTGGCCTCGGGCGGAACATTTTCAAGATATTCTCACGAATTTCAAATGGTTACAGAAGCCGGAGAAGATTTAATTTATATTTGCAACAAATGCAAAACAGCTATTAACAAGGAAATAAAAGCTGAAACACCAGCTTGCCCAAATTGCAGTTCGGACAGTTTTATTGAAAAGAAAGCAGTTGAAGTTGGAAATATTTTTAAATTAGGTACAAAATATTCTTTGCCGTTTGATTTAAAATTTAAGGATAAGGACGGCACAGAAAAGCCTGTTATTATGGGTTGCTATGGAATTGGCATTTCAAGAGCCATAGGGGCCATTGTAGAAGCTCATTACGACGAAAGAGGGATTGTTTGGCCGGAGGCAATTGCTCCATTTAAGGTTCATTTAATTGAATTAAAAACTGACAATAAAAAAGTTAAAGCCACAGCAGAAAAAATTTATCAAGACTTGAATAAACAAAATATTCAGGTATTATATGATGATAGGGAAGATAAGTCGGCCGGAGAAAAATTTGCAGAGGCAGACTTAATTGGAATTCCTTACAGAGTTGTTGTTTCAGAAAAAACTTTAGCAAAAAATTCTGTTGAGTTGAAAGAAAGAAATAAAAAAGAAGCCAAGCTTATTAAAATAAAGCAATTAATTAAATGTTTAAAAAACTAGCATCACTTTTGTCCATTGATATGGCAATTGACCTTGGAACGGCCAATTCTTTAGTTTACGTAAAAGATAGAGGAATAATTATAAACGAACCTTCTGTGGTGGCTGTAAACAATAAAACAGGACAAATTTTAGCAATTGGAGAAGAAGCAAAAAAAATGGTTGGTCGCACGCCTGCATATATTTCGGCAACGCGCCCATTGGTAAATGGAGTTATTTCTGATTTTGAGGTAACCGAGCAAATGCTAAAATACTTTATTGAAAAGGCAGCCAACTCAAGCAAAAAATTATTTGGTTTGGCTAACATGCCCCGAGTTATTATTGGAATTCCTTGTGGAGTTACCGAGGTTGAAAGAAAAGCAGTTAGGGATGCGGCAAAAAATGCGGGAGCTCGCACAGTATTTTTGATTGAAGAGCCTTTGGCCTCGGCCATTGGAGCTAAATTGCCGGTTCAGGAAGCCGGCGGAAATTTTATTGTTGACATTGGAGGAGGCACAACAGAAGTTGCAGTAATATCTTTGGGTGGCATTGTGGCCTTTAGAAGTTTGAGAATTGCCGGAGATAAATTAAATGATGATATTGTACAGTTTGCTCAAAAAGAGTACAAACTTTTAATTGGTGAAAGAACTGCAGAATTAATTAAAATAAATATTGGATCAGCTATGCCCTTGAAAGAGAAGAAGGAAATGGCAATGCGCGGAAGAAATTTGGTGACCGGTTTGCCAGAAGAAGTTGTAATTTTTAACGACGACGTCCAAAGAGCCTTAGACAGATCTGTAAAACAAATTATTGCAGCCATTAAAATAACAATTGAAGAAACTCCTCCGGAATTGTTGGCTGATGTTATGACCAATGGAATTTATTTAGCCGGTGGGGGAAGTTTGTTGAGAGGTTTGGATGTTTTAATTTCAAAAGAAACAAAAATGCCTTGCCAAATAATTGACGACCCTTTAACCGCAGTTGTCAGAGGGGCCGGAATTGCTTTAGAAAATATTGAAACTTTGTCAGAAGTAATGTCTAAAGACGAAGAAGGCCAAGTACCGTTCTAACTAGGTGTTAGGGGTTAGGTGTTAGATAATAGAAATAATAAAAGAAGGCTTGCCGAGTCGGGCAAGCCTTTTGATGTCTTGGTGAGTCTTAACATATTTCCAGAATGGAATCAACGATAAGGGGAATGCAGGCGATGACGCTGGCCCCACCGAAAATCCCGTAGCCGACGATCAAGCGATGCTCTTTAGGCGTTCCAGCTCCACAGACGGTGCCGGCAATGAAAGCCAGTATCACAGCAAGGGTAGCGTTTGGAACTCCGGTCCACAGAACATCACAGCTTACCTTCTGGTTGGCGACGAATAGAAACACTACTCCGGCCACTGCGCCAAGTGCCAAGCCCTTGAGAAAATTGGAAGCGTTTGCGTCCATCGTTGGGTCTCCTGGTTTGAAGATTCAAGGTACTGTTGCAACACAAAACATATTGCAATTTGTTTATATCATTTGTTTATATTTTTATCAAGGGTTGAAGACTTGTTGTTTTGTGATAGAATAACAATATATATGATTTCCAAAGAGGAAGTACAACACATAGCAAAATTGGCGAGGTTGGAGTTGTCTGAAAAGGAAATAGAAAAAATGCAGGCGGACCTGACAGAGATTTTGGGTTATTTTGATTTGTTAAAAAACGTACCCCCACTTCACCCTGTCATACGACAGGGTGCCCCGTCGAATGACGGGGCAAGTTTACGCAATGATGTGGTAGAGCCGAGAAATGCTAGCATTGCAGAGAATATAATTGCAGCTTCGCCTGACAAAAAAGACGGATACATAAAAGTAAAAACTATTCTTTAATGGATTTAACAAGTCTCACAATTAAGCAAGCGCACGAAGGATTTAAAAATGGGGAATTTACCTCGGTTGATTTAACGAAGGCCTATCTAGATAAAATAAAAAAACAAGATAAAGAAATAAATGCTTATTTGTCGGTAAGTGAAGACTTGGCTCTGGAAATGGCAAAAAGCGCCGATGAGAAAATTAAGTCCGGAGAATTTTGCCTGCCTGCCGGCAGGCAGGGAATGCTCTGTGGAATTCCATGCGCAATAAAAGACTCCATTTTGGTTGAAGGTCAAAAATGCACAGTAGGTTCAAAAATTTTGGAAAATTATATTGCCCCATATGACGCAACAGTAATAAATAAATTGAAAGCCGAAGGGGCGGTTATTTTAGGAAAAACAAATACAGATGAATTTACGATGGGTAGCTCTACAGAAAGATCAGCTTTTGGGTCAACAAAAAATCCGCATGATAAAACAAGAGTTCCCGGTGGAAGTTCGGGAGGTTCGGCGGCTGCAATTGCCGCGAATATGGCGTTATTTGCTTTGGGAACTGACACGGGAGGGTCAATAAGGCAACCGGCTTCGTTTTGTGGAGTTGTGGGTTTGTGCCCTACATATGGAGCCGTTTCTAGATATGGCGTTATAGCTCATGCATCATCTTTAGATCAGGTTGGACCTTTGGCAAAAAATGTCGAGGACGCAGAAATTGTATTTGAGGCTATTTCCGGAAAAGATAAAATGGACGCAACTTCTGTTGATTATAAATTTGAGAATTCTGAAATTAATTTGGAGGGAATAAAAATTGGTGTACCGAAAGAATATTTTGCCAAAGGTATTGATCCAGAAGTTGAGAAAATAATAAAAGAAACAATTAAGAAAGCTGAAAAGGCCGGAGCAAAAATTGTGAATATAAGTTTGCCAAGCACGGAATATTCTTTGGCTTGCTACTATATAATTGATCCTGCAGAAATATCGGCCAACCTGGCAAGGTTTGATGGCATAAGGTATGGTTTTTCAGCAGGTGGGAAAGATTTACTGGATGTTTATTTGAAAAGCCGAGGCGATGGATTTGGCGACGAACCAAAACGCAGAATTATGATTGGAACCTATGTTTTGTCTTCTGGTTATTATGATGCTTATTACAAGAAAGCGCAGGAAGTCCGCCAGTTTATAAAAAATGATTTTGCTAAAGCATTTGAAAAAGTAGATTTAATTTTTTGTCCGGTTTCGCCGTTTCCAGCTTTTAAAATTGGAGAAAAAATGGATGATCCAATGTCTATGTATTTAGCGGATATTTATACTGTTCCAATGAAGCTTGCAGGATTGCCGGGAATTTCTGTTCCGGTTGGAAAAGTGGGGAATTTACCAGTTGGATTACAGATAATTGGAAATCATTTTCAGGAGAATAAAATTTTATCAGTGGCCAGACAAATTGAAAGGCTTGACAAGTAGTTTGGCATTTTATATCATTAAGGTGTAGATAGTTATTTAAACTGTCAGACGCCTCAAAAATTGTTCTTAGCCCTTTAAGGGGACTCAGAGCAATTTTTGAGGCAGCTGGCGGGTCTGGCGTTAATCACAAAGTGCAGTCGTTTCGCAATCGATTGGTTCTCGTGACGAAGTTCTTCACCCGCCAGCTGCCTCTCCGCTCTTTCACATTTTGCTTCCCGCTATCAGTCCTCTCCCACTACCTCCAATCCTTTCGTCATGGCTGCACCTCGTGCAGCCCTGTTTTTTTATACTAGGGGCTTGACAAATATATTAATTTTTTATAATATGAACATACGAAAATAATTGAGTTGGCCAGATCAGTAATTGTCTAGGGGCACTCTCCTCCTCCCTTTTCCTCAAAGATCCCCCTCCTCCCCCCCCTTGCCCTTAGGCTTCCTCTATCTGGCCGACTCTTTCTTTTTTCTTTTCTGATCTTTCACAATCTGTGCAACACTGGTCAACCGACCTGGGTAAAAACATTGGGGTGTTCCTCCTCCTCCCTCCTCTCCTCCTCCGCTCCAATGGAATCAGCTCTTCTCGGTTGACCCCTTTTTCTGTGCTACGCGACTGCCAGCGTAGCTCTTTTTTTACAAATTAGTTTGCATTTAATTTATTTTTTTGCTAAAATCTTAAAATAGCCTTAATTTTTGGGCGCGTAGTTCAGTGGTACCCCGTCACGTGACAGGGCTGATAAGACAGACTCTATCATTCGATAGGGCAAGGGTCAGTATAAATTTGTTGTTAATTAAAAATTTGGGCGCGTAGTTCAGTGGTAGAACGCTGTCCTGATAAGACAGAGGTCGAAGGTCCGATTCCTTCCGCGCCCACAATTTATGTATTATGTATATTTTTTGTTTTTGAATAACGGAGATATTTATAAAGGAAGCACTAACGATTTGAAAAGAAGAATCTCAGAACATAAATTGGGTAAGGTTATTTCTACAAGGTATAAAAGACCATTTGAATTTATTGCTTACGAAGCGTATTTATTAAAAAGTGATGTCTTAAGAAGGGAAAAATTTTTAAAGACAACGGAGGGGAAAAGATTACTTGAACTTCAATTAAAAGATTGCTTAAATAAAGTAAGGGCTCGTATCGAATAAAGAGGTTTGC
>Ga0247840_10008248_pt1 | contig 14064 bp, 7 predicted proteins | sample LaCruzMarch2015__FD_192404 | JGI IMG/M metagenome (GOLD analysis project Ga0247840, IMG submission 192404) | Freshwater microbial communities from meromictic Lake La Cruz, Castile-La Mancha, Spain - LaCruzMarch2015_17m | ecosystem: Environmental > Aquatic > Freshwater > Lake | place: Spain...
TGGAAATGCTGAAACCTTGATTTCGTCGGCAATTGCAGGAATAAATGCCGATGATATTGAAAGTATACAAGTTTTAAAAGACGGTTCGGCAACTTCTATTTATGGTGCAAGAGCTATGGGTGGTGTTATTGTGGTAACAACCAAAAAAGGACAAAAAGGCGTAAACCGTATTAATTATACCGGCGAATTTACATCCCGTTTAAAGCCCAGTTATAAAGATTACAATATCTCTAATTCGCAGGAGCAAATGGGAATTTACAAAGAATTAGAGCAAAAAGGCTGGCTGGAATTTGCATCCATTGCCGGTGCAAGTGCTTCGGGTGTATACGGTAAAATGTACGAATTGATAGATACATATTTGGGTGTGGACACAAATGGAAACCCTTTGTACGCACTTGAAAACACGCCAAACACACTTAATGCTTACCTTCGCCAAGCCGAATTCAGAAACACCGACTGGTTCGATTTGCTTTTCAACAATAGCTTGATGCAAAACCATGCAGTCAGTTTTTCGACAGGAAGTGATATTTCATCATTCTACATGTCGATGTCGGCAATGAACGATCCGGGTTGGACTAAATCGAGTAATGTACAACGATATACCTTCAATGCAAATGGTTCCTATAAAATATCAAAGTCATTGGAATTTAAGATGCAAGGAAACGGTTCGCATCGTGGTCAGAAGGCGCCGGGCACTTTAAGTCAAGAAACAGATGTGGTGTCTGGTGAAGTGAAGCGAGGTTTCGACATCAATCCATTCTCTTACTCATTAAACTCTTCGCGTACTTTAGAGCCGAATACCTATTACAGAAGAAACTACGCTCCATTTAATATTTTTCACGAATTAGATAATAATTACATTGATTTAAATGTAAATGATATAAAATTTCAAGGAGAATTAACCTGGCGAATACTACCCGGATGGAATGCATCCGCATTAGCCGCCGTTCGCTATCAAACTTCATCGCAGGAGCATTATATAAAAAGCAAGTCAAATATGGCAATGGCATATCGCGCCGGTGTTGAAGAAGGTGAAGGTGGACAAGATGAAACCATACGCGACCGAAATCCGTATTTATATCAAGACCCTGATAATCCTCAGGCAACAAAAGAAACAGTGTTGCCGAAAGGAGGTATTTATGATAGAACGAACTATGAATTAAGTAGTTCTGATTTCCGCATATCTACCAATTATACAAATGAGTTTGACGAAGGCAAACACTCTTTGAGCATGTACGGAGGGATGGAGTTGAATACCACTGAGCGTAGTAAAGTATGGGGTAGAATGTGGGGAGTTCAATATGAAAATGGAATGAGTTCGTTTTACGACCCGAATATATTTAAACAAAGTAAAGAGGAAAATTCGCCTTATTATAAATTTACACCTACAACAAAACGTAACGTAGCATTTTTTGCAACAAGTACCTATGCCTATTTACATAAATATGTATTTAATCTTACCGGTAGATACGAAGGAACAAATAAATTAGGCCGTTCGCGCTCATCACGTTGGCTACCAACATGGAATATAGCCGGCGCTTGGAATGCACATGAAGAAAAATGGTTTGAAAATCCGGTTCTATCGCGGGCAATGTTAAAGCTTTCGTATTCGTTAACTGCCGATGCAGGGCCGGCCGACATAAGTAACTCTTTGCCTATTTACACACCAAAAACACCTTGGAGGCCTACTGCTACAGTAATGGAAAGTGGATTATTATTGTCGGAAACCGAGAATAAAGATTTAACTTACGAAAAGAAACACGAACTAAATATTGGTGTTGACATGGGTTTTCTTAAGGAACGAATCAATTTTGTTGCCGATTATTATATCCGAAACAATTTCGACTTAATGGGACAAATTTACACAACCGGAATTGGAGGAGGCTCTATTTCTAAATGGGCAAATGTGGCTTCGATGCGCTCAAGTGGAACGGAATTCTCTATTTCAACAAAAAACATTGTTTCAAAAGATTTTAAATGGAATACCGACTTTGTTTTTACTAACCAAACAACCAAAATTACCGATTTAAAATCGAAATCGAAAGTTATTGAATTAATAACAGGAGAAGGATTTCCACTTGAAAATTATCCTGTTCGTGCGCTATTTTCTATTCCGTTTATGGGCTTAAATGATGAAGGTTTACCAACTTTTATGAATGAGAAAGGCGAAATTACAATATCGGACATCTATTTTCAGGAAAATGAAAATTTAGATTATCTAAAATACGAGGGACCAACAGACCCAACATTTACAGGGTCGCTTGGTAATGAGTTTGTTTATAAAGGCTTCCATTTGAATGTGTTTTTAACTTATGCTTTTGGAAATGTTGTTAGATTAGACAATGCGTTTTATGTAGCTTATTCTGATTTAGTAGCTAATCCGAAAGAATTTAAAAATAGATGGGTTTTACCTGGCGACGAAGCTACAACCAATATCCCTGTCATTGCGAGCCTTCGCCAGCTACAAAATGTTGATAATTTAAATTACGCTTATAACGCGTATAATTTTTCGACAGAGCGCATTGCAAAAGGGGATTTTATTCGTCTAAAAGAAATTTCGCTATCGTACGATATTCCTAAGAAAGCTTTGAAGGCAATAAAAATTAGTAGTGCATCAATTAAAATTCAGGCTACCAACCTACTGTTGATTTATGCAGATAAGAAGTTGAATGGTCAAGATCCTGAATTTATGAACTCAGGTGGTGTTGCTACTCCTATGCCAAAGCAATTTACAGCAACACTAAGGGTAGGTATTTGATAATTATTTATTTAATTTGTATTAGAATGAAAAAGACGATATATATATTCATGATTTTGGTTGCAGTACTGAGTTTTAACTCGTGCGATGAGTTTTTGGATGTAATGCCCGACAACAGAACAATACTTGATAGTCCTCAAAAAATAAAAGACCTTTTGGTAACATCGTACCCTACAGCCAACTACTCGCTTATATGCGAATTTAGTGCTGATAACTTTATCGACAATAGGTCTGAAAATCCGACTTTAAGATCCGATGTTTTTGATAGAATGGATACCGAAATATTTGAATGGAGCGAAGTAGCATCGGCCACAGAAGATGATTCACCGTATTTTTTATGGGAACAATACTACCAATCGATAGCTGCAGCAAACCATGTTTTGGATGGAATTGAAAAATTAGCTGTCAGCGGCAACAGTACAGATATGAGCGCCCAGAAAGGGGAAGCGTTGATATTGCGGGCTTATTGTCATTTTATGTTGGTCAATATTTTTTCGAAAACGTACAAAGACGAAAATTTGAGTAAAAATGATTTAGGTGTTACCTATATGACCAAACCTGAAAAGCAAGTATTAGCTGATTACATTCGCAATAGCGTAGCACAAGTTTACGACTCAATTGCCAATGATATTGAAACAGGGATTAAACTTATTGTCGACAAATCGTATCAGATACCGAAATATCATTTTACAAAATCGGCAGCAAATGCATTTGCATCTCAATTTTATCTTTACAAAAGAGATTATGCTAAGGTAATTGAATATGCAGATAAAGTGCTTGGTGCCGGAGACCCATCCACTTTGCTACGCAATTGGAGTACTGTATATAGCAACCCCGAATCGGAACTCAATGCTTATATTTCTGCCGAGAGCCCTGCAAATTTATTAATAATACCTACACTATCCACTTTTGCCCGTAGATTTGTAAACCTAAGGTATGGGTTGAATGGAACGGCCGTAAATGGCACAATTAGTGGCTCAGGACCAACATGGAGTAGCGGTCGCCCACCATTTTTGAATGGCTGGATTTGGACTTATGGCTCAGAATATGGTTCGTTAATACCTAAAATTGACGAATTGTTTGAGTATTCGGACAAAGTGGCGCGCATTGGTTACGCGCATGTGGTTCGTACCGAGTTTACAACCGATGATGTATTATTAAATAGAGCCGAGGCAAAAATTATGTCGGGTGATATAGCCGGAGCAGTTACTGATTTACAATACTGGAACAAAAGTCATAAAAACACAATAACTCTGACTCAAGCAAATATTAAATCATTTTACATCGAAAACAAAACGGATTTTGTAAAGCAGTTTCACACTACTGAACTTAGCCCAAGTTTTATTGTAAGTTCAGAGCAAAAACCTTTTATAGATTGTGTTTTACATTTTCGACGTTTAGAAAGAATTTTGGAAGGACACCGTTGGTTTGATATAAAACGATATGGAATTGAGGTATCACGCAAGGTTGGTCGTGAACAAAAACAGATTACATTGCCGTATGATGATGACCGTAGAGCGATACAAATACCAATGGATGTAATAGGTGCCGGTCTGGAATCAAACCCTCGTCAACCATCGAACACAGATAATTTAGTATTAACGCTTGTATATTAAAAAAAACCTAACAAATAAGCAATTTTTATGAACAAAATAATCAAATTACTTTCCTTCTGTTTTCTTTTTCTAATGGCTTCATCGTGTACTGAAGAGAAGTTTACAGATTCAATATTTGTTGATGAATTGGAAGAGAACACTGCTTTTGATACTTGGTTGGATAATAATTACTTGAAGCCCTATAATTTAGAATTTCGTTACAGAATGCAAGATGTAGGGTCAAATACAAGTTATAATTTAGTACCAACAAAACTACAGAAGTCTGAAGAGATGGCCATTTTAGCTAAATACTTATGGTTCGATGCTTATGGCGAAGTTGTAGACGACGAGTTCTTGCGCAAATATGGACCTCGTATGATTCATTTAATTGGCAGTGCTGCTTATAATCCCACTCAGGGAACTCGAATATTAGGAACTGCCGAGGGAGGCATTAAGGTTACGCTGTACGACTGCAACGAACTGCAAGCTAACAATATAGCGTTTAACAATGAGTATTATTTTCATACCATGCATCATGAATTTTGCCACATTCTGGATCAGCAGAAAGCAATGCCAAAAGAATTTGAAACCCTTTCGGCAGGCTACTATGACCCTATGTACTGGCAGGAGAGAAACGACGATAATACGTTGAGTGAAGCTGAGATTAGAGATCATTCGAAATATGCTCCTTTGGGATTTGTAACCGCTTACGGAAGTGGGCAGCCTATTGAAGATTTTGTTGAATTATTTTCGTGCTACATTACAAAATCGGACGTTTGGTGGAATGAGCTTTTAAGACAGGCTGCCTTGCCTGGCCCAAACAACGAACAAATAAAAGGAGATGTTGTTATTAAGAAAAAGATTGATTTATGCAAAAAATGGCTATCTGAACAATGGAATATTGATTTAGATGTATTGAGAGATAATGTTCGTAAACGACAATTACATGTGAACGAAGCTCTTGAAGCTGGACTTAACGAAATAAACAGTTATAACCAACAATAAAAACATGAAATCCAAATTAATATTTAGCATACTAATTATATTACTCACTTCGTTTCTTGTTTCGTGTAATCGAAATGAGGAAGATTTGTTTGATGAATCGCCGGCAGTGAGGGTAAATAATTCTATTTCGGAGGCCAATGATCTTTTTATATCAGGAGATAATGGTTGGGTATTTGAGTATTTTCCAAACTCAGCAAGTGCTGGTGTTACCTATCTTGTCAAATTTTCGACAACAAGACAAGTTAAAATGGCAACTGTAAACAATTATGTAACTACTTACAAAGAGGCCGACAGTTTTTGGCGGGTGATAAACGATATGGGTCCTGTGCTTACATTTGATACATACAACGATTTATTTCATCTTTATTCGTCGCCAACTAACCCTGCCACAAACGAATCTGATGGAGTAGGTCTGGAGGGTGATTATGAGTTTTTAATTGTTGATAAAACTACAGATGAAATAACTCTGAAAGGGAAAAAAAGAGGAACGAAAAGTATACTTAGACGATTATCGAGCACACAAGGCTGGTCGGGCTATTTTGATTTATTGAGCAACATGAATGCTGTCATTTTTGGCAAAAGTAACTCAAATCTAAGATTGCTTGTTGACAACAACGAATTATTTACGTTGAAAAACGGTAATTCACATATTTTTTCGGCAATACCCACAGGTGGAGACGAAATTGAAGATGCTACGGCAAGTCCCTTTATTGTTACAGATTATGGTATTCGCTTATCGAGTCCAATGAAGGTTGGCGAAAAAATGGCACAAAGCTTTAAGCTTAGTGATGATAAAAATGAGTTGATTTGTACAGACGCTGGTGTAAATGCAAAAATAGTTTCGATGCCACCGTCTCAGATTTTTTCAAATATAATTAACGCTCGTAAGTATATGAATTTAAAATTCAGCGATGACAATATGAGTGCGTCAATCAAATCGGCTTACACTACTATTAATAACATTGTAGTTGCCAAAACAAGAAAATTGGAGTACATAGGATTTACAAATAATAAGGATTATGGTACTTCACTATCGGTATATACCTCAAAAGGCACAAGTAAAATTGAAGGATTTCTGAGTTACACAATAACTGAACTAACTGATAATTCTGTGCGTTTAAAGTTTAATGGATTCACCGGAAAATATGATACCAATGGCAAAACATATTTTGATACGTATGCTGTTGCCAATTTGGTTACAACACTCGAAGATGATTATACTATTACAACAATGGGTAGTGCGCTATCGGCTTCAACTTTACGATTTACAAGTACAAGCGACACTTCAAAATGGTTCGATTTAATTTTAAAGATTTAAGTTTATATATATTATTAATAATCATTAATTTACAAAAAAAACATGAGAAAAATTTACGTTTTATTTCTACTATCACTAATTGTTTTAGTAGGTTTTTCACAAGTGAAAAGCTCGAATTGGGAGTCGAAACAAAAAAATGGTTTGACAAAAAATAATTTAGTTCTTAAAAACAAGGGTTTGCAAAAATCGATAGTGCCCGAAAAAGCAACTATTTCTGTTGACAAGTATGCGAACACTTCTTTTTCAAACATTAAAAGTGCAATGAATGCAAAAAAAGTTGCAACTGAGGACACGCTTACTGTTATTTATGGTAGACCTGATGGCACCTTATTTCAAGGTTATACCAGAGATTATTTAGCCTATTCGGGAGTTTACTTACATAGCCCCGCAATTACTACTGTTGATTATATTCCTTATGCAAATAAAACTTCTACATTTGCATGGAACTATTCGGGAGGAGATAGCGATCCAATTGAAGATTCTATGGAAACAGATGGCACACTACATTTTATTTCAGGTATTACATCGAGTGGCTACATAAGTTACTTACCTAAGGTTACTGCTACATCAACTACAGAAACTGAGGAATATGTTATAGGTAAAGGTTCCGGTTTTCAGTATTTACTTGCAGCATCGGTCGACAGAGATACAACAACTGATGGAACAGCTTTTGAAGGTATTCCTGAATTTTCGCCACTTACCTTGGGAAATATGCACGCAAATAAACCAACCGGAGGGAATCTTTATGGAGGGTTTTCGGCAGGTGGATCATTTTCACCCTCTTACAGCAACGAAAACGGTGCATGTACCGGAGTAATGCAAATTATTCCTCAACTTAAATCGCCTTTATACACCGAGAGTGTGAGCATTTTGGCCTACGAGGTAGGTGGTATTGCTGTACCTGCAGGTGGAAAAATGAAAATTCAGTTTTACTATGTAGAAGCCGACGGTTCATTAGGTCAACTTATTGGCGAATCCAGCACAACTGAATTCGTTAAAACTTATAGTACTCAGGGTGTATTTACATTTGTATTTCAGCAGGAAGAGGATGGTTTTATTATTGACAAACCAATTACATTAGGCACCGAAGCTCCAATTGCAGTTGTTGTAACCGGCTTTGATGCAACTTGGAATTTCAAATTCTTATTTGGTGGCAATAGCGTTGAAGGCTCATCGTATACCTTGCATGGCGAAGATTTAAAGATAAGCACATTTGGCTACACCAGTAATCCTACTGTTCCAAGTGCCGATTTGTATATTCAGTTTAATGGGATTTTCAATTGTCTGGCTCCATACGCAGAAGATTTAGCTATGACTTTTCCCGAAGCTGGTGGCTGGGGAATAACAGGTTACGATGAAGAAGATGGAAGCGAATACAATGAAGTTGATTTATTTTCATCGTATAACATAGATAGTGATTTAACCAATGTTTGGGTAGAAAGTTCACCTGACTGGGTTGATGGATTAGATATAGATTCTACCTATTTCGAAGACTATAATGCAATTTTATTATATTTCCATGCCGAAGCACTACCCGAAGGAGTTTCAGAACGTTCGGGCGAAATAGTTGTATCTTCGTATGGCGTATCGGTTAAATTTCCTGTTTCGCAACAAAAAGCAAATGGAATTAACAATCCAAAAAATGCTGGGCTGAATGTGTATAAAACAAGTACAACCTTTGAAATTACCAACGCACAGAAATACGCTACAGTAAATTTATTCAGCGTTACCGGACAATTAATAAGCTCTCATAGCCTTTCGAAAAATGCAAGTCTTTCGATACCAAGTTCAAATTTAAAAAATGGAGTTTACTTCCTGAGATTTAACGGAAACGGTACCGAAAGCATTAAAATTGTAAAATAATTAAACTTTTGGTTTCAACGAATAGTTTTATGAACAACTATACTGACAATTCAATGTCGAAAAAATAAATCAAAGGTAGACTACCATCTTTCTAAATACAAAGAATAGCCATCCTGAGAAAACAAGGTGGCTATTCTTTTTTTATAAATACGAACATAAATGTCAACAAAAACTTACACCTTACGTGTTTTTGCTATTACAACTCTTATTTTAATAGCATTTAAATTATCTGCAATTCCGGCATATCGCCAGCCTATAACAATAGTTCAGGGTGATGGTAGTACTTTAACGATATGCTTGCATGGCGACGAATTTTACAATTACAAAACCACAACCGATGGATACTTAATAGCCGAAAATACCCAAACAGGAATCTATAACTATGCTACAGTTGATAGTAAAGGGCTCATTACAACTCTTGCCATCAAAGCCAATAATGCCAATAAACGCTTAGGCGGCGAATTAAAGTTTCTGGCAACAATAGAACCCGTATCAAATCTCGAAAAATTTAACTCTACATCGAGAATACAAAGAGCTGCTTCAACCGCACTAACTTCCGACTCGTCAGTAATTCGGAAAAGTTATCCGTTAACAGGAGTACCAAAATCGCTTGTAATATTGGTAAATTTTTCGGACAAAAGCTTTGTAATAAACAACACGAAAGCAGCTTATACTAATCTATTGAACGAAGTAGGATATGCTGCAAATGGTGGGACAGGATCGGCGCGCGATTATTTCAGAGACAACTCGAATGGGGCATTTAACCCACAATTTGATGTGGTAGGTCCTTACACGCTACCAAGCACAATGGCTACTTATGGCGGAAACACAAGCGGAAGTGATAAAAACCCACGAAAAATGGTGATAGATGCTTGTACCTTGGCAGCTGCCGATGGGGTTAATTTTGCACAATACGATACCGATAATGACGGAAAAGTAGATAATATTTTTATTTATTATGCTGGCTTTAACGAAGCCGAAGGCGGAGGTGCAAATACTATTTGGCCTCACAGGTGGTCTTTAGCAGATTACACGACAAAATTTAATGGTAAAAGCATTTTCGATTATGCCTGTACTTCCGAATTAAAAGGAACATCTGGCAGCAATATGTGCGGCATAGGAACTTTTGTACATGAATTTGGACATGTACTTGGACTTCCTGATTTTTATGCCACAAATAATGCTACACATCATACACTCTACTCGTGGGAAGTGATGGACTATGGTCCGTATCTGAATGAAGGGCGCACGCCTCCAAGCTATTCGAGCTACGAAAGGTTTTTTCTTGGCTGGTTAACTCCTGTCGAAATAAAATCGCCACAAAACATTAGCTTAGATACATTAAGCACTTCAAACAAAGCCTATTTAATTACACAAAACGGAAATCATAATTTGAATGGTGCTAATCCAAATCCAACAGAATTTTTTTTATTGGAAAACCGTCAGCTCAAAGGATGGGATGCATTTCTGCCCGGACATGGATTATTGATTACCAGAGTAAACTACAATGCTTCAACATGGTATGGAAATTCAGTAAATAACACCTCAACATCCATGGGGCTGGATATTATGGAAGCCGACGGACTGGCAACAACCGGAAGTTTGACCGGCGATCCGTTTCCCTGAACTTCGAATATAACCACCTACAATCCTACATTAAGAGCAGGAACAGACATTTCAAAACCTCTGTCGGAGATTAAAGAAATTAACGGAATAATTAGCTTTAAATTTATGGGTGGTGAATTTCCGATAAATACTGCTCCCATAGCTACTGCCGCTACCAATATAACACAAACGGGTTTTACCGCAAACTGGAATTTATATCATTTTGCAAGTAAGTATAAGATAGACATTTACACAATGGTCGACAACCAAAAGGTGTATGTATCCGGTTATCAGAACAAAGATGTTGGAAATGTGATATCGTATACAGTTGACGGTTTAAACTCCGAAACCACCTATTATTATTTAATACGTGCAACCGATGGCATAAGTACAACCATTAATTCGAATGAAATAGCCTTAACCAACTTGGCTTACACATTGGATTTGTTTAAACCAATAGCACTCGATGCAACTAATATAACCAACAATTCGTTTGTAGCTCGCTGGACATGGAATACCAATTATGTACTGCCACAAAGCTATAACCTTACTGTTTACGAAAAGAAAATTGGTGCTGAAATTGGATACACAAGTTTTGGCTTTAATGGCAGTGTATTTCCTACCGGCTGGACTACTTCAAACACTTCATTTTACACCTCATCGGGCTATTATAGATCGGCTTCGCCTTCGGCTTATTTAACTGTCGATGGTAGTTATTTGGAAACAAATGTTTTTGAACGTAAAATACGCTCGATACAATTTTGGTATCGTGGACGGAGTACAGGCGCCACCAATAGCCTGTTGATTTACTGTTCGTTGGATGGAGCACAATGGCAACTTATAAAAACCATAAACCCGTTGATAACCGCCGAAGGACAAACAATTGTTGTTGCGGAAGCCGAAATACCCGATTGCAATGCACTTAAGTTTGTGTATTCAAAACCGGGCATTGGATTTTTAGCTGTCGACGATGTAAAAATAGGTTTGCAAGAAATTAGCAATACAGCACTTACTGATTACAACGCTATAAATGTAGGGAATGTAAACGAATACCAAGTAGTAGGTTTAAATAAAATTTCGAAGTATTACTACACTGTGGTGGCAAAAAATCTGGATGTTTTATCCGCAAAATCGAATGAAATTAGTACAGAAACTTTGGCTGATGGAACGTTCACTGGTTTGCAAAATTTAAAAAACCCTTATTCTATCAATATTGTTGGCAATGAACTTTTGATATCCTCCGATAGTAAGTATACAAGTTTAAGTATTTACAACCTTTCGGGTCAAAAAATGCTGGATACTTTTTTCGATGAATCAATTCGAATTAACAAAGAGCAATTGCCTACAGGTATTTATATTTTAAAAATAAATAACGGCATCCATAAATTACTATGGTAACCGCTTTTAATACTGATGGTTGGGCAATAATGCGCTGCCAACAAGACTCTGTTTTTAAACAATTTTTTATTATTAATTTTCAAATTATTTTTATCGTATGAAAAAAAGATTACTTTTTGTATCAGCATTGTTAATAGGTAGCTTTGCTGTATTTGCTACAACTCCTAAATTGGGGTTTAAGGCAAAAAAAATTGTTGTTAGCGAATCGACTAATTTGGCACTTGGAAGCCAGACAGTTACTGAGTTAAGCGAAAAATCTACTCCTGCAAAAGCAAAAGCGGCGAGTACAGTTCCTTATTTTTATTCTTTCGAAAAAACTGCCATTAGCAGCATCATTCCGGATGGTTGGTCGTTCATTGATGCGGCATCAAAAGTTGGTATTTCAAGTTCAACAGAAAATGGAACTATTCCAACAGGTGATTATTGGGTTTACTCTAATTACAACTCTGCTGCATCGCGAAATGCATGGTTTTTTTCACCGGGCGTTACTTTAACAGCAGGTAAAACTTATTATGTATCCTTATCGGTTTTTGCACCCGGATACGATGGTACTCCAGATGAATTTCAAGTTACTGCAGGTACAGCTCAAACTGCTGTAAGTCAAACAACAATTGTAATTAATAAAAAAGCAGCTAATTCAGTTATTCTCGACGAATGGACTAAAATAACAGGCACTTTTACCCCAACTGTTGATGGCGATTATAATTTTGGCATCAATCATTGCACAGTTGCTTTTGATGTAAATATAGTTGGATTTGATGGATTTGCTGTTAAAGAAGCCTCTGAATTTGCATATCCACCCGAAGCTAAAGTATTTAACAAAGGCGGCTTGTGGTCTGTAACAACGGCTGGCCAAGTATATCTTTCGCCACAAGAAAAAATGGATTATTTGGCTTACACAAAATATAGCTCTGCTATTTTATGGACTTTTGATAGTACGGCCGACATTTTAGATTCGGTTGAAGATTCGCTATCTGTAGTATATTCAACCTCAGGCGCTCACACTACAAGCCTGGAAGCTGTTGGGGTAGATGAAGTTGCCACTGTGAACACAACCATAACAAGTGTTGCTCCTGCATCTACCATTTCGGCTGTAAGTGTTTCTAACTTTTCGCCAAGCGATAGGTATATCAACAATAATTATATTTATAGTAGTACTTATGCTAATTATGCCTCTGATTTTGAATTTGGTATAAATTCGTATTGGAGAAAAATTGCCGAAAAATACGAGATACCAGAGAATGTAACTATAACTTTAAACTCCATATCATTTTATGTTGGTTCCTATTCGATGGATGTTACAAATAGAGAAAAAAATGTGAAAATTTCAATTTATCCGGTTGGTACAGATGGATACCCTGAAACTACAGCTTTAGTTGATTATACGACTACTTTTGGAACATTATTTGGCACGAGTGTCATATCATCGGCAACTAACAAAAAGTACACCATCGCAGCTCCAATAGCTGTAACGGGTAGTTTCTTTATTGTTGCCGATTTTTCAGCAAATACAACAGCCACTTCGAGCACAAATAAGTTAGGAATTTTCAGAGCAGCCGATCGACCTGTAAACAGCAATTCTGCCTATGTATATTACAATTCATTTTGGGAGAGTTTCAATGATGTATTAGGATCAAACACATCAACATATATCTATCCAAATGTTAGTTTTGTTAATCCTCCAACATCGGTAGAAAACCCTACAGAAAAAGGATTTAACGTATACGCAAGTAATGGTATTTTAACTATACAGAAAGCGAAGATAGGTTCTGCAGTTTTGGTTTACGATGTAACAGGCAAACTTGCTTACAGCAATGCAATTACAAAAGAAGACTGCAATTTTCCGTTAGATTTTAAAGCAGGAATATACCTCGTTAAAGTAGCTGACAAAATAACTAAAATAAAATTTTAACCCCCAAAAAAGCACATTCCTAAACCGGAATGTGCTTTTTTTTTAGATTACGAATCATCTTTTTATTACCTTTGTGCCCAAAACAAAGATAATATGTTCGATTCTGCTATTCAAAATTTTATTTCAAAAAATAATTTCCCTACATTTTTACCCAAAGCCATTTTTTTTGATATGGATGGCGTACTTTTCGACTCCATGAAGTACCATGCTCAATCGTGGACAAGAGCCATGAACGACATTGGGATTACATTTAGCGAATACGAAAGTTATATGAACGAAGGCCGCACAGGGCACTCCACTATCGATCTGGCTTTCAATCGCGACCATGGACGTGATGCCACTGAGGAAGAAAAACAAGAAATTTATCGAAATAAGTCGCGCTATTTCGAAGCATTTGGTAAATCCCCAATTATGCCATTCGCAAATGATTTGTTGCACAAAGTAAAAAATCAAGGACTGCAAATATTTTTAGTTACCGGCTCAGGACAAGCAACTTTGCTCGATGGATTACAAACTCATTTTCCAAATATTTTTCGAAAAGAACGAATGGTAACTGCTTTCGACGTAACACAAGGCAAACCACACCCCGAACCATACTTACAAGCATTGA
>Ga0247840_10008250_pt1 | contig 14063 bp, 9 predicted proteins | sample LaCruzMarch2015__FD_192404 | JGI IMG/M metagenome (GOLD analysis project Ga0247840, IMG submission 192404) | Freshwater microbial communities from meromictic Lake La Cruz, Castile-La Mancha, Spain - LaCruzMarch2015_17m | ecosystem: Environmental > Aquatic > Freshwater > Lake | place: Spain...
TGTGAAGCCTAAATCCTTCATCCAAGACTTAACTTGTTCAGGGGTTATTTCGTTATCTTCAGCATAGGTTTTTAAGATCTGAAGATCAGCTTCAGTGATCTCTTCTTTCGTGAAGAATTTATAGGCGACACCGATCACATCGTCAGGAAAACCCATGTCTTTTAATGTAGCTTCGATGGCTGCGAAATCTTCTTCTCCTAAGGCTTCACCACTAGAGATCTTATCGACCAGTTTTAAAGTAGGATTGTTTTCGATCAGATCAGTAATGATCCCGGAAGTCGCAGAACTTAATGGACTTAAGACGCTAGCACTCAATAAAGTAGATCCATTAGAGAAGATGGGAGCACTTAAAGTAAGTGCGATCACAAAACCTATGACCAAGACAGGAACCAAACCAAACACAGCTCCGCCGATTCGATCGACCAAGACCTTTTTCTTATAACGTAAGACTTTCTTGATGAGTAGACCTTTGAAGATAAAGCCAACGATAAGAAAGATCATGACAAAGATGATCGTCCATAGAATTTTATCGATCATAAGGACCAAACCAGATCCCACAAAAGGAATATCGTTGAAGTTGACTGATGAGGGAACCAGCGACACACTAGTGGCCAAAACAGGCGCAATCAAGCTTCCTAATAAGAGTCCTAGACCCATGATGATGAGATCATAAGCTTGAGAGATAAAGCCTCTTAAATAGCCAATCAAAGCCAAGATGATCGCAAGCGTAATCAAAACGATATTGATGATGGTGACAATATTCTCAGGCAAGGTGATGAGTTCCACAGTTTACCCTTTCTTAATCAAAAAATTATTGAATTAATTGATTGATTTTGTTTAATCTTTATTAAAGTATAGCATAAAAAGACCCTGTTAAACAGGGTCTCAAAATCTAAGAAAAAGGCTTTATGAATAGGTTCTGACCGGTAAGATCAATTGTAGGATGGTGTCATCTTCAGCGTTACGTATGATGAAAGGTTTCATCTCTCCACTGAACTCGATCTTAACGACCGTTCCGTTGAGAACCCTTACCGCATCAAACACATAACGACCACTAAATGAGATTTCTAAAGGATTGCCTTTATAATGGATCGCAGTCAGTTTTTCTAAAGAAGATCCAACTTCTTGAGATTTTGAACTGATCAAGATCTCTTTTCCGCTAGCGCTTAGCTTAATGATACTGACCCCTTCAGATTTGATGAAGGAAGCTCTGTCGATGGCGTTGAGAATATCTCTAGAATCTAGAGTCAATTCATATAAGAATTCCTGGGGAATAAGTCGTGAAGTCTCAGGGTATAATCCATCGATCAAACGGGTTTGGATGACAGTGTTGTCGATCCAGAATTGGGCTTTCTTATCACTGATACAGATCAAGACTTTAACGTCTCTTTCGATCGTCTTGGCGACTTCGCCTAAGGTCTTCGCTGGGATGGTGACGTTGAATCTGTTGTCTCCATCGAGTTTGATGGTTTTCTTCGCTAAACGGAAACTATCTGTCGCGACACATTCTAGAACGTTGCCTTCACATTTGAAGTTGACGCCTGTCAAGACAGGACGAGTTTCTTTATCGCTGGTCGCAAAGCTGGTTTGAGTGATGATTTTTAAAAGTTGATCCGCATTGATTTCAAATTGCTTTGTCGGCATCGTGAAGTCGATGGAAGGATATTCAGAAGATTTCATCCCGTTGATATTGAATTCAGCGGAATGACCACTGATCTTGGTTAAATTTCCATCCAAGACTTGGACATTGATCTCATCAGCGTCGATTTTTCTTACGATATCAAGAATATATTTCGCTTCAATGACGATGGATCCTTCAGCGAGAACTTCAAAGACATAGTCCTCATCATTTTTTAAAATGACTTTCTGAATCGAAATATCGGAGTCACTGCCAGTTAAGGTCAATTCTCCTTCTTTGATTTCGATCTTGATGCCAGTCAACCATGGTAAAGGTGAATTGGCTGAGATGGCACGAGATACCACCGATAATGCGTTGAAGAATATACGTTTAGAAATTTTGAAGTTCAATGGGGTTTCCTCCTTCATAATTATCTTTTTAGGATAATTATTATTAAGCGTGTGGATAAGTAGGATAAGTCTTAAAAAGTCTTTTATTCTATAGATATTTTAACACTTTTCGGTGTGATTTCATAGGGGATAATTGTGGATAATTTAGGTCTGCAGAATCTGTTTTTCGAGTTCTATGACCATGTTTTTATAATTAATATCTGACTTTAATAAGGTCTCTACCTTTTCGCAGGCATTCATGACCGTTGAGTGATCTCGTTTACCGAATTCTTCCCCGATCTTAATGAAGGGAAGATCTAGAAGCTTACGACTGAGATACATCGCAATATGTCTTGCGGAAGCAATATTTTTCGTGCGAGAGTTAGAAATAAGCTGTTGACGGGTCAAGCCGAAGTAATCTGAGACGATACGCTTGATCTTATTGATCGAGACTTCGTTCTTTTCAGAGACGTTGCCTGCCCCTTTGAAGGCACCCATCGCAAGCTTGAAGTCGATGGTTCCTCCGTTACCGAATTGGACTGCATAAAATAAGAGTCTATTCAATGCGCCTTCTAGTTTACGGACATCTTTGGCGAAATTGGTGGCGATGTAGCTTAAGACATCTTCTTGAACGACACCGACGCCTTCTAAAGTTTGGGTATTGAGCCTTGCTTTGATGATGGCCAAGGCTGTCTCAAATTCAGGAGAATCTAAACCAACCGTCAAACCTGATGAGAAACGACTGATCAAACGTTCTTCTAAACCTTTGATCTCAGAAGGATCTCGATCTGAAGTCAAGACGATCTGTTTCTTATTGTTGACGAGTTCATTGAAGATATGGAAGAATATCTCATGGGATTTTTCTTTACCAGCGATGAATTGAATATCATCAATCAATAATACATCCAAAGAAAACATCCGTTTCTTAAAGTTTTCGATCGATTCTGTCTTACTGGTGATGGATTCAACTACCGCGGTCACGAATTCTGATCCAGAGGTATATAAGACCTTCATTTCAGGATGATATTTCTTGATGTAGTTACCGATCGCATTTAATAGATGGGTCTTACCTAAACCAGAGTTACCGTGAACAAACAAAGGTGAATAGAACTTACCTGGTGTAAAAGCACAGGCTAAAGCTGCAGAATGGGCCTCTTTATTGCTTGGCCCAACGATGAAATTGTCGAAAGTATACTCGACTCTCACTTGATCGTTATGAACGATGGTGCTTTCGGTACTTTGAGGTCCATATTCATCGTTTAAAAGGATCTCTACCGTAACCATATAGCCTAAGCCTTCTAGGATATCCTTGATTAAAGGGATCCTTTGAGAAAGCACAGCTTTCTGAACGAAGCTTGGTACAGTGATGATTGCTCTCTCTTCATTGAGAAAAGCGAGGCTGGATTCGTTGAAATAAGCATCATAAACGATCTTATCGATGGAACTTTCTTCCCGTATGATCGTTTTTGCTTTAGTCCAAACATCTTGATAAAAATGTTCCACTCCGGTCATATGCTATCCCCTTATGTAGGTTAATTTTAGCAAGTTCTTAGACGCTTGGCTGATGTAAAAATTTTCATCTCAGGTTATCCACAAGTCAGGGCTCATTATCCCCTTTAATTGTCAAGGTTTAAGGTAGTTTTCCACAATAATCCCCAACTTAATCTAAGCATCAATTGTGGACAAACTTATCCCCATGTGGTTAAGTGGTAAAATTGTGGACACCTTGAATCAAAAACAGGACTTGTCCATAGTCTAAAACCATTAAAAAAGCCTTTAATTTAAAGGCCTAATAGACTTATCCACTTTACCACAAATTCGTGGGCAATTCATTATAATCATTGTGGTCAAAAAAACAACTTTTCCACTTATGTCCATTGTGGACAACTTAGAAAAATAGACTAAAGACGCTTTCTAGTAAGATCAAAGCTAAGATTGTATTGATGAGCTTGTATTTTCGACGCATAAGATCGCTTAATAAGACCCCGATCACAGCCCAAGCCACTAAACTAACGGCACTGATCATTGTTAAAACAAAAGCATAAAATATGATCTCTAAAGGATTGGAAGTATAAGGTAAGACGAAGCTATTTAATGAGGTTATCGCATAAAGAATGATTTTTACGTTAAGGAATTGATTGATCAGTCCAGTCATAAAGCGTGGTTCTTTGACTGTAGAATCGATCTCAACGGGCTTAGAAGTATAGATCTTATAAGAAAGATAAAGAATATAGATAGCCCCTAAGTATTTAGCGATCTGGGTCAACTCAGGAATATAGCGACTTAAGATAAAACTTAAAGTAGCGGTGATGCTTAAGATGATCATAATCCCGGATAAGATCCCACTCATCATCTTTGCGCTTTTCTTCAAGCCAAAACGACTGACCGTATTTAAGGTCAATATATTATTAGGACCTGGGGTTATGGCCGTTGAGAAAGCATAGAGTAGAAAGGCGATCAAGATGGTGTTTGGCATTGGTGGTATTGTATAACCCACACTAAAAAGATACAAGACTTTCTGTCTTTTAAGCTCGAAAAAAGGCCTCATAAACTTTATTTGACATTACAAAGTATTTTGTTTATAATCTATGAGCATTGCTCAATCGTATCAAATAAGAAGTGGAGGTGCTCACAATGAAGAGAACTTATCAACCGAGCAAAAGAAAACATCAGAAAATGGCCGGTTTCAGAGCGAGAATGAAGACTGCGGGTGGCCGCAAAGTGCTGGCTCGTCGTCGCGCCAAAGGCAGAGAAGTTTTGTCAGCTTAAGAGTCACCTAGGGTGACTTTTTTATTCTCGTATGAAAAAACTATACCGCGTTAAAAAAAACCAAGAATTCCAGCGCATCATGGGCGTGAAGCGATTTGTGAGTTGCCCGGTTTTAACGGTGTATTACACGCCCAAAAGAGAAGAAGTTAGTCGAGTTGGATTATCAGTTGGAAAGAAATTGGGTGGCGCTGTAGAGCGTAATCTCGTCAAGCGTCAAGTGCGTATGATGGTTCAAGATCTGACTGAGTTTAAAGAGAACTTCGATTGTATTATTTTGATCAGAGGAGCATACGTAAAACATTCTTTTGAACAGAATAAAAAAGAATTGGAAAAATGCCTTAATACAGTTAGAATAAAGATGCAATCTTTATAAAGGAGATTCTATGACCCGTTTATTAAAAAACAAAAAACTCATTCTTTCCTTAATTGTCCTTGTGTCGTTGAGTGGTTGTATGGCGACTGATTTTATCATTACCCTAGATACACCTTTCTCAAGCATGTGGTCAGGATCCAACAGTTGGTTTGAAGCCCTGTTCGTATTCCCATTGGCGCAAGCCCTTAACTGGCTCACACCGTACGTTACGGTCACAGGAGCCATCATCCTCTGTACGATCTTAGTGAAGTTGTTGACCTTTGGACTCACAGTCAAATCAACCGTAGCTTCTCAGAAGATGCAGACCATTCAACCTGAATTGACGAAGATCCAAGCCAAATACGCTGGTAAAAACGACAACGAATCCAAGATGAAGATGTCTCAAGAAATGAATGGCTTATACGCTAAGCACAACATCAATCCTTTCGGAGCGATCGGAACCATGTTTATTCAATTCCCAGTCATCATCGCGATGTATACCGCTGTTCAACATGCATCAGCTGTTAAGACAAGTTCCTTGTTTGGATATGCCTTATCGAATTCACCTCAACAGGCCATCAGTGCTGGTCAATGGTTGTTTGTGATTATCTTTGTTTTGATGGGTGTTTCCCAATTTGTTTCTATGAAACTTCCAATGTGGTTGAATAAAGCTAAAGCGAAGAAACAACCAGTTCGTTTAGGTGATAAACCTGCGAAAGCACCGAATACCGATATGATGATGTATACCTCGATGGGGATGATCTTGTTCTTTGCGTTTACTTGGCCTACCGCAATGAGCCTTTACTGGTTCGTTAGCTCCGCTGCTCAGATCGCTCAGACCTACTACATCCAGAAAGCTTATATCGAGAAAGAGGTCGTATAATGAAGCGTTACAGCGGAAAAACGTTGGAAGATTGCTTGGCTCAAGCCACCAAAGATACGGGTCTTGAAGCTGAAGCGTTACGTTATACAAAAACTGAAGAGAAAACTGGTTTCTTAGGTATGGGTACCTTAGTGACCATTGAAGTCACTGGTCCAGAAGACGTCATGTCTTTCGTCCAAGACTATCTAGAAACGTATTTTAGAAACATCGAAGTTGAAGTCAATGTGATGGTCAAACAAGAAGCAGAAGGATTCAGTGTCATGTTAGATGCGGAAAACAATGCGATCTTGATTGGTAAAGCAGGTCAAACCCTACAAGCCATCAATACTGTGGTAAGAGGCGCTGTCAATTCGCACTTCAAAGGCAAATTCAATGTCTTAGTCGACATCAACAACTATAAACAAGATCGTTATGAAAAGGTCAAAGCCTTAGCGGACAGAGTAGCCCGTTCAGTGTTGAGATCCAAGACGACGGCTACCTTAGATCCTCTTCCTAATGATGAACGTAAGGTCATTCACCAGTATCTCAGTGAAATGCCTCATATCAAAACGGAATCCATCGGAGAAGGCAATCAACGTCGACTCAAGATCGTTTACGATAAAAACAAAAACTAACAGCCTCAAGGCTGTTTTTTTATGGATTATGACATCTAAGGTATAAAGATGCTAAGAAAAATTAATTATATTAAAAAAACATAAAACTGCGTGAAATGCCTAGAATGGATTTGGATAATTTTTTTTATCTTATGACAAAAAAATGGGAAAAATCTTCATATTATAATTAGGAAATCTTAAAATTTCTTCAAAACCATCGAAATCACACTCATCGTGTGTAGATTATAAAAAAGTGTATAGATATAATGAAGATACAATACCTAATCGGGTGGGGGAGAAAACATGAATAGGCTCAAAAAGCTTTTAACATTAGGACTAAGTTGTAGTTTATTTTTAGGTTCGTTTACCGCAAAAGCAGTCGCTACTAATTCAGTGTCTTTCCCAACTGAAGAGACCGTTAAAGCACCAGAAACGATCGTTAGTGAAGTATTAGATAAACGAGAGCTAAACATAAAGACCTTTTTGACCTCTGACCATAGATATCAAGCGTATGTCTATTCAAGTGCAGTTCATTATAAAGTAAATGGGAAGTTTGAAGAAATCGATAATAGTTTGGTTCAATCTAGATCAGATGTTACGTTAGTGGAGAATATAGCGAATGCGTTTAGTGTCAAATTCGCAAAGAATACCAACTCAAATAAGATCGTAAACTTCTCTAGTGGCTCACTAGGTTTCAGTTGGGGATTTGAAGGACTCGCAAAGTCCTTTATCACCATCGATAATAGTGACTCTAAAAAGATCACGGATCTAACCAATATCTCTAAAACACAATCTATGGCTCTTTATACGGATGCCTTTTTAAATACGGATATCCAATATATCCTAGATGGAGATCAACTTAAGGAAAACTTCATTCTTAAATCAAAAGGTGCACCGACTTCCTTTACCCAAACAATCACCATTCAACAAGGCTCTGTATCCGAAGAAGAAGGCAAGATCGTTTTCAAAGATAAAGAAGGATTTACTCAATTCATTGTGGGTAATCTCTCAATGAGCGATGCCTTAGGTGAATTCAGTGATAAAGTCACATATTCATATGTTAAGACAGCTCAAGGTATCGATTTAACGATTACAGCCGATCAGACTTGGATCAACGATCCAGCTCGTGTATATCCGATTACGGTTGATCCAAGTTTACAGACTCCAAAAGACAGTATATCTATTGATGATGTGCACGTAGCCAGTGGACAAAGCAGTCAAAATTTTGGAGGATCAACGCCACTCAAAAGCGGATATGGATCTACCTCCAATATCAATTACACCTATCTAAGATTTGCATTACCAAAACTAACATCATCTGATTTGGTGATTTCAGCTCGTTTAGGAATGTATGTCTTTAGCTCAACGACAGTCGATCCAACGAACGTTCAAGTCAATGTCTATGAAGTAAAGAGTACTTGGTCAGAAAGCACAGTGACTTGGAACAATAAGCCAAGCAATAATTCAACGATTGAAGATTATGAAATGGTGGCCTCATCGGAATGGGCATACTGGGACATTACCAGAATCACGAAGTTGTGGTATACGACAGAAATAAATTATGGCGTATTGGTGAAAAACCAAGTCGAGAATGCGAATTATAAAGAATACTATTCATCAGATACAGGTGGTAACTATATCAATTATCGACCTAATGTCATCATTACCTACATCAATAATAATGGGCTTGAATCATATTGGAATTATCATACCCAATCCGTTGGTAGAGCAGGGACAGGTTATGTGAATGACTATAATGGAAATCTAGTGTTCATTCATGGGGATACCAGCACATCGGGAAATCTACCTTCTGTCTCTGTTTCGCATGTCTTCAATTCAGGTGATGTTTTGGATAATAGTCTGTATGGAGCGGGATGGCGAATCAATTATGCTCAAACAGTAAGTAAGACATCGTTTGTCATTAATGGGATTACAACCTACTACTGTAAATGGAGTGATGAGGATGGGACAATCCATTATTTTGAAAAGGATGGATCCACCGATGTTTATAAGGATGAAAATGGTAGTGGGCTAATCATCACAGACAATGGAGTTTCAGGACTCGACTTAACTGATACATCTGGAAATGTTTCTCATTTTGACAGTAGTGGAAAATTGATTTCGATCAAAAACAATTATAATCAAGCCATCACAATAAGTTATAACACCAATGGATCGATCAATACGATCACAGATGCAGTAGCACGTGTTACGACCTTTACCTATACCGATGAAAAACTGATCAGTATCACGGATCATTATGGGAAATCAAGCGCATTTGAATACACAAACACAAGTATTAATTCGATAAATTATACACTTTTAACAAAGATTATTGATTTCGAAGGTAAAGCTAGTTTATATACTTACAATGACAATGGCTATATGAATTCAGCAGAAAACTTTGATCACTATCAAATAGACTATACCTTTACCACCAATAAACCGTATCGCGTGACTAAGATCCTTGAGAAAAATGGAGCAGTTGTAGGAAATGATCTAGACATCAGTTATGGCAGCAATCAAACGACCTATACAGACGCCTATAATGCCACCTTGATTGAACAATTCGATGATACTGGCAAGATCATTAATCTACAAGATGGTCTAGGCAATGCCCAGTATTTTGAATTTGGATCAGGAGCAAACATCAATAACCTGATCAACAGTTCGAAACTTCAAACGACGATCGTCAATTTATTGACCAATGGAAGCGCTGAACTGACAGGATCGTGGACCTATGCGGAGGCATTAGCGGCAGACAGTGGTTCATACTCTTCGACAAATAACTATTATGGATCCAAATCTTTCCAGATCATCAAAACTGGAACAAATGGAACGACTTCTTATTCTCAAGGCATGAACTTAACTAAAGGTAAAACCTATACTTTCTCTGGCTATGGATTCGCGAACAATTCGAATTCACGATTGATGGTCTACTACTATGATGCGACTGGTTTAAAATCGGTCTCAAGTGATGCATTCCCAATAGAATCGACCTTAAATTGGACACGAAGAGAAGTGAGTTTTAGTATTCCAAGCAATGCGATCTCAGGAAATATTACAGTAAGTATCATCATAAGCAATGGTAGTGGAACCACTTACTTTGATGGTTTACAACTTGAAGAGGGAACCGTTGCGAACCGAGCCAATCTGGTAGAAAACAGCGATTTCAGAAATGGGATGACCAGTTGGACTGGAAATGGCTTTGGGACTGGTGATGGGGTAGTGTCCACAACGGACACAAGAACGACCAACCTAGATAATAATGTTCTTAAGGTGAATGGGGTAGCGAGTGTCAATAAGTATCCAGGTCAAACGGTCTATGTCAAAGGAGCAATTGGGGATTGTTTGGTGTATGGGGCTTGGGCTAAAGCAGACAGTGCTTCTAACGTAATCGATACAACACGTAGATTGACGTTGGAAGTCAAGTTTACGAATACGGATGGGACAACGAGTTGGTTTATGAAGTCATTCAACGTTGATTCCAAAGATTGGCAATATCTTTCCTATAAACTAGTAGCTCCAAAAGCTTATAGTTCAATCACGATCTATCTTGAATACAAATACAATATCAATTCAGTTATGTTTGATGGAATATCACTTTATAAAGAGAATTTTGGGACCAGTTATGTTTATGACTCTGTAAGTGGGAATGTCACTTCAGTAAAAGATATTGAAGGAAAAACAACCAGTTTTACATATGATACAGCTGACAACCTAACGAAAGTCACTAACCCTGATAATAGTGATTATGATTATACTTATGACAGTCACCATAATTTACTAACGGCAGTTTCAAATCTAGGAGTTTCCTATGGGTTTATTTATGACAGCAATGGAAACCCAACCAGTTCAAGTGTCACTTCAGGTGGATTGACGATCAAATCTACAACTGCGTATACTACAAATGGACTTTATACGGCTAGTAAAACAGATGCCTTAGGGAATACCGTCGCGTATGACACTGAAGAAGATGGCACCTTGAACTCTGTCACAGATCCTTTAGGCAATGAGACTCAGTATACTTATGACTCTGTTTCGAAGAAGCTGACTAAAGTAGCAACGACATTGAACAACACTGAAGTTGCGAATACTTATACTTATGAAAACGACAGATTAAAAACGATCAGTCATAACGGTTTCTCCTACACATTCAATTATGATACGTTTGGGAATGTGACCAGTGTTCAGGTCGGAACAGTTACCTTAAGTTCAAATACCTATAATGCTTTTGGAAGATTGGATCGAACGGACTATGGGAATTCTCAATACATCTCTTATACTTATGATTCGGCTCAGAGAGTCGCAGGAATCAGTGTAGGAGGAACAGAACGTTTCACTTACGAATATGATGCCTCAGGTAATTTAGCCAGAGTCAACAACAAGCAAAACAGTACCAGTGTCCGATATGTTTATGACCTCTCAGACCGCTTGGTTCAAGTCATCCAGAGTAGTGGTAATACAACGAGTTTTACCTACGATCTTTCAAACAACGCCTCAGTGGTCAATGAAGTCATCAATGGGACGACTTTTAAGACCACATATACTTATGATTCAGACATGAAGTTGACCAAAGTCAAGGATTCACTCAACTTCAATACTGCCTATAATTACGATTCCTTTGGAAGGCTCACCAGTAAGATTTTCAAGAGTCCATCTGAGGTAGCTTTATTTACAACCAGTTATATCTATACAGATATTACGATAGAGAATGTTGAGTATACCTCAGCTCAATTGGCGTCCATCACCAATGGAACTTCTGAGATCAGCTATTTATATGACGCCAACGGGAATATCAGCTCAATTTCCTCTGGTGGTTTAGTGATACAATATTTCTATGATGCGTTAGGACAGGTGATAAGAGAAGACAACCAAAGAGAAAACATTACCGTTATTTATGATTATGATTTTGGTGGTAATATCTTATCGAAGAAGACCTATGGATATACCACAGGTTCTGTGGATGGTTTGACCCCAACAGATACGGATACTTATGAATATGAGAATACCAATTGGATAGATCAACTGACCTCATTTAATGGGTTTGCGATTACGTATGATACCATAGGCAATCCACTGACTTATAATGGGAAAACACTTAATTGGGATAAAGGGAGACAACTCAGTTCAATAACGAGTGCTGGACCTACTATTAGTTATACTTATAATGATTCTGGGATCCGAACATCCAAGACTGTTGGAAGTACAACCACGTCTTATCATCTCAATGGGGATAAAGTCACCTATGAGAAGACAGGAAATGTATACTCCTATTACACTTATGATTCTAATGAACAATTGATCTCGATCAACTACAACGGGACAGAATACACTTACATTCGTAACGGACAAAATGACATCATTGGATTAGTCGATGGTTTAGGAGTACTCGTCGTAAGTTATACTTATTCAACCTATGGGGAAGTTGTTTCTACCACAGGTTCATTAGCATCCACCTTAGGTATCGCCAATCCTTATCGTTATAGGGGCTATCGTTTCGATACAGAAACTGGATACTATTACCTTCAAAGTCGATACTATGATCCACAGATTGGAAGATTTATAAATGCGGATGATATAGGGGTTCTCTCATTAGATCAAGGGAATATGCTGCAAAGAAATCAGTACTTATATTCATTTAGCAATCCATCAAATTTCATTGATCCGACAGGTAAATGGGCTGAACATATGTCAGGGTTCAAATGGACCAGTAATCCTGAAGGTTTCCAACTAAAAACAAGTCCGTTATTCCTCTCTAGGGCTTTTTGCATAGCCTTTGCTATTGATATTGCCTCTCAAAAAGGTACGTTTTCTTGGCTAAGTGGCCTAACATATCTGACTATTAACATAAACGACATCGCTGCTGAGTGTTATGCACATGCAGTTATTTATTATTCGATATTCCTAATAAATCCAGTCATTGTTAGTTGCATTCAAAGACTTAAAGATTATAAGGAAAGTGCTAAGCAAATAGATTTCCAGAGAATAGACCGGAGGAGGTCAATGTTCAAACTGATATGGATTTTGGTACCAATTAATGGTTAAAATAATAAAACTAACTATCTTAGTTTTGATTTTGATATCTCAAAATTCTTGTGGCTTATCAGATTTCTCACCTGAATACAAATTCCTTATATTTCAAGGTGATGTTTACTCTTATCGGTATGGTGATTGGGAATGGATGCCTATCTATGGATTGAATGATGGTACCGTTGAAGTCTACTATATGGATAGTGATAATCGAGTAGACTTTAAAAACATTCATTATGCTGAAACATTCAAAGCAGATGATTCTTTCGTATTCTTATACTATGATGATCTAGTTTTTCAAAAAAATGGGTTTAATTTTCCTAATCCAATAAAAAACGATATGGTTGTTGAAAAACTAGTATTAACAAGTGATGCAAATAAGTCATTTGCTTTAAGTGATCGTTTAATTGTGATTAGTATACTTCAGTCATATGTCCAAAAAGGAACTCAATTATCCACCTGCAAATTTTTCGAGCCTAGAAATTATGGTATAAGAGTCTATTATCAAGATTATTTCGCCAGCTTTTATCTAGGCGGAATATGTGATGATAAGTCAAAGAAATTTGGATTTAGAGATTTTTCAACTGGTGGTAAAACGACATATCTCTTTCCTGCTGAAGTTAGCAACTATTTAGATGAAATAAATGTCCATTAAAACTAAGCATTGGCTAGCCGCAACAAAACGATTAAACTGACCTTTCAGAGTAATAACGGAGTTCAATACAGCAGTTACGGTTACCACGAATTCTTAAGTGAAAACGACATCATTTCATCCATGAACAAACCCGGCTGCCCTTAAGAAAACTCGTGTATGGAGAGCTTCTTCGCCACCACAAAACGAGAATGTCTCTATCGCCGAAGGCGTGATACAATGGAAGAAATAGAAAACGTCATCTTCGAATACATCCAGATTTTTTAACCGGAAACGTATTCATTCAACCAAAGGCTATATGAGCCCAGTTGACTATCGTCGTATGAGAGAGGGTGGGCACCGCGCATAAATAGATCATTTCGAGTTTAGGGACGTTTTCGACAGTCACTCCACAAAAGTCGATACAGGCCAATCCTAGTCTGACTATCTTCTATAACTTTCCTCAACACATTCAAAGAAGTCTCTACACCACCAACTTGATTGAATGTCTCAATAAAGAACTGAAACATCAAATCAGAAAGAAAGAACAGTTTCCCAATAAAGCCACACTCCATACGCATCAATGATCAGTTTAGAATTTGTTTTGTTTGGACGATAAGAGGACCTGAATCTGTTGAGATATGTGATTACCATTAAGGAGGAAACATCAATGACAATCAAAAAAATCTTGCCTATACATCCTGGTGAAATATTATCGGAAGATTTCATTAAACCATTAAATATTACACAATATCGTCTTGCTAAAGACATCGGTGTTTCAGCTACACGCATTGG
>Ga0247840_10008251_pt1 | contig 14062 bp, 15 predicted proteins | sample LaCruzMarch2015__FD_192404 | JGI IMG/M metagenome (GOLD analysis project Ga0247840, IMG submission 192404) | Freshwater microbial communities from meromictic Lake La Cruz, Castile-La Mancha, Spain - LaCruzMarch2015_17m | ecosystem: Environmental > Aquatic > Freshwater > Lake | place: Spain...
ACTCTACACCAGCCCTCGCAGAAAGCAAGGGAAATACTCAACTTTGCGCAATTTCTTCGCCAACTGTGCAAAACCCCCGCAACCATTCGGCCTCAGGTGCGGACCTGAAAAAATCTTTGGCGAGCTTGTGCAAGAAGCCAGAAACCTGCAGTTGGAAACCGATTTGCATCAGAAGAATTTGGCCGACCGCGAACAAAAATCGCGGTGAAGGCAGGGCTTCGCTAGGCTCTTAGCGAACGCCTTTTTCCAGAGTTCGGCCGGGTTGGCGCTTTCCATCATCAGTGTTACCTTGCGGGTGTCTTGGTAGGCGCTTTTGATGAATAACTTCTTTCCCATCTCCTGGTTTTCGGGTTTGCGAAAGGCGGGATGGCCTGTGGCATGACGGTGAATGGGATATTGCTACTGTGCCCGGGCTTGTGGCAAGTTCCGGTGGGTCTCGCTTTAAAACTTAAACAGCTACTACTGTGGATTGGCCGGAGCAGTGCTGGCGGATGGAATTTCGTCAACCGGCAAAGTCAGGTCGGGTGCAGGAAAGTCTAGCGCAGTATCTATGCTAGCCGCGTTTTCTGGGAAAACCTCGTCTTCGCGCGCGGCTTTCGCCAGCGGCGGAGCGGTCCTAATGCATGTTGAATCGACCCACCCGGAGCGGCCATCCTGCAATTTCACAATGCTGTAACCTGACTCGTGGCGCACCACATCAACAAACTCTTGTGGTGGCAGCTTTATAGGAGGCCCCGGTTGCGCTGGCCCATCGGCGAAAAAATCTGTTTGCCTTGATGTTACACATTCGCCAGCTTTGGGCAACATCTCGGGTCCGGCGCATCCACACAATAACGCCAACAATAGTGAGATTGATCTGCGCGGGAGTGTCATCCAACAATAATACCGTGTTGTTTTGGATTTGGCGAGTGTGATTGGTGTTCGCTTTTTTCCGGATTTTCGCCAGGCAGGATTCATGGACCGCGAATGACACACATTTGTAGTTTTGGATTATTGCCTCTTGTCTTAGATGGGACGCTGTGGTTTAATTTGTCTTCCATGATAAAGTTCAACAGCACCCGGGGCGGAGCCACATTCTCGCTTGTTGCCACTATTCTCTTAACGGCACTTGCTGCAATCGTGATTGTTCCGCTTTTTCTCTGGTTCGGATGTCGGATTGAGGTTCCAAATGGTCAAATGGCTGTTCTTTCCCGAAAAACAGGCGCAGACCCGGCACCCGGCACTATTATTAGCAGTCCTGACGAGAAGGGGCTCCAACTCGATGTCCTTTCCGAGGGACGGTATTTCTATAATCCGTTTTTCTGGGATTGGGAATATCATCCGCTTCGAGACATTCCGCCCGGTTCCCTTGGTGTTGTATTCCGCCGTTACGGCGCAGACCTTCCACCCGGTGACATTCTTGCCAAGGACGGAACTAAGGGAATCCTTGCTGACCCACTCTCCCCCGGAAAGCATCGTTTTAACCCTTATGCTTACGAAATTCAGGAATTTCCGGCAACACCAATTTTGCCTGGGCAGGTCGGCGTAATGGTGTCTCTTGTCGGAGCAGATCCTCTCACTGGAAAACCGGAGAAAGTCAACACCTTTATCGTTGGGGACAACGAAAAAGGTGTTATTGAGAAGACGCTCGACCCAGGGACTCACTACCTCAATCCCTATCTGTTTTCCGTGGTGCCTGTGAACCTTCAAAGTAACCGCTTTGAGTTATCAGGTGACGATGCTATCGATTTTCTGACGATGGATGGGTTTCCAGTTCGTGTCGAGGGGACTGTTGAGTATGCGATTCGACGAGATAAAGCGGCTCTCTTGACTCACGAAGTCGGCGACAATGAAGATATTCTTAAAAAAATCATTCTGCCACGGGCGAGGGGATTCGCACGCATTGAAGGAAGCAAGGGGAATGCCCTCAACTATATCGTCGGCGAAATGCGACAGGAGTTTCAGGATAATCTTACTAAGAACCTCCGCGAGGGATGCGGCAAATGGGGAGTGGAAATACGGTCTGTCCTCATAAGGAACATTTCTCCGCCAGAAGAAATCTCTTCGATTATCCAAGACCGAGAACTAGCCAAACAGGCTGCAACTATGTTTGTGCAGCAAATTGTGCAAGCAAAGTCCAAGGCTGAGTTAGCCAAACAAAAGGGGCTTGCCGAGCAAAATAAAGAAAAGGTGGACGCTGAGACCGAGAAACTCAAGGCCACCATTCAAGCTTCTCAGGAGGCGCAGGTTCGTCAAACTGCTGCTGAACAAAATCTAGCTGTCGCGAAACTTCAGAAAGATGCGGCTGTCGAGCAGGCGGCGGCGATTCGGGCGAAAGCGGAGGGTGAACAAACAGTTATTCGGGCGAAAAACGAGGCTATCGCAAAGGTGCTTAATCAAAATGCGCAAGCTTTTTCTTCCGGAGATGCCTATGCAAAATTTCTCCTTTACACGAAACTTGCTGGAAACATCGAAAACATTCTCACCAACGACAATCCGGAGGGAATAGCCGGAATCATTACCAAAATGGGTGAATCTACACCTCAAAACAATCCATGAAACGATTCTTTTTTCTCGCAGTTATAGCTATCTTGCTGGTTGTTGCTCTTAGCTCCACCATCTGGGAATACGGGTTTTGCCGATTCTATGTTCCGCCGGGGCACATTGCTGTTGTCACAGCCAAAGAGGGCAAGGCGCTTGATCCTGGCCAAATTCTTGCTAGGCCTGGGCAACAAGGTATTCTCGAGGATACCCTTGGGCCCGGCCGTCACTTCCGCAACCCTTATACGTATAGCTGGGAAATCATACCCGCCAAAAATATAGCACCGGGAAAGGTGGGCATCGTTACAGCAAAGGTTGGTAAAAACCTTCCAGCCGGCGAGTTCCTTGCTGAAAAGGGCGAAAAGGGAATTTGGAAGTATCCGTTAGGGCCGGGGCTGCATGCGGTCAATCCATACGGTTATGATGTTGGGGTTATTGATGCACTTAGCATACCTATTGGCTATATTGGTGTTGTAACATCGCTGGCTGGAAGCCCCGCGCCGTTGGACGGGTTTGCAAAGGAGGGGGAGACCGGTGTTATGGAGGCGATCCTCCAGCCCGGACTTTACTATGTCAACCCCAAAGCCTACAAAGTTGACCTGATTGAAATTGGTATAAACCAGATTTCGCTCTCTGGAAAAGGCGTGAGCGAGGTGGTTACTAAAAACGCCATGATTACTGAAAATAAAGCCATGGAGGGCCTGCAGAGTCGGACGTTGGCAACTCAACAGGCCAGCCGCGCCGATTACATTGACAAGAGTCGGGCTGGAAGTGCTGTTTCCTCTCTTTCCGTAAGTGGCGGCAAATCTAGTGAGCCTTTAGCCACGGATAAAAGGGAGAAGCCGCAGCGGCCTTCCGTCGCCGACAATGCTGTTTCTGAGTTTACTCTCGACCAACACGTAGAATTTCCCTCGCGGGATGGCTTTAAAATCATGCTCGACATGACTGTCGAGTTCGAATTGCTTCCCGACAAAGTGGCTGGCGTTTATCGTGACTATGGGGATATGCCGGCTGTTGTCGACAAGATTCTCATGCCTCAAATTCTTTCGGTTTCTCGGCTCAAGGGTAGTGCTTACAAGGGGACTGACTTTATTGTGGGCGAGGGACGCGAAAGGTTTCAAGGAGAGCTTACCCGCGAATTGCATGACACATTAAAGACTAAGAACATTGCCGTGCATGACGCACTTATCCGTTCGGTTAATGTGCCTGAGTCTATCCTTACGCCTCTCCAACAAGCCTCCATTGCCGTCGAGCAAGACCAAACCAATATGGAGCGGCAGAAAACCGAGAAGAAGCAAGCCGAACTCAACACAGAGACGCAGCTTATTGAGCAGCGGAGCCAGGAGGTTCAACAAGAAACCAAGCGGCTACGGGCGGAGATTGAGGCGACAAAGCGGAAAGAGGTCGCGGAGATCGAGGCTGAGATGACCCGAAAAATCGCAGCCCTTGAACGAGAGACGGCGCAAACTATCGCAGAAAAAGACATTACACTTGGAACGGCGCAAGCGGACGCTGTTCTGCTAACAGAAGGCGAACATGCCAGAGGGCTCGACCTTAGTGTCAAAGCCATGGGGTCCGCACACGCTTATACAATGGCTGAATTTGCAAGCGGATTGAGCCCTAAAATGAAGATTCAGATTCGGCACACTGGTGTCGGAACCCTTTGGACCGACGGGGACTTTTCCAAGGGCGAGGCCGCGCTTATTCAGCAGAAATCTAAGTAGGCAGGACTTCGCCGGTTTTATGATGAATCCGCTTTTGGGACTGACTTAACTTCGCTTCGGTTGCGCCCTCGCTTAATGGCGCCAAGATTTGGCTCGCGGAGAACATTTCTCGCGTCTTTAGCTTTTTATACCCACCTGTTTTCTCCCATAGCTCTACGATTCTTACGGGCAGTACCTGTGTTTCCGTTTTCAGCGGGCGAGTTCCTCACCTTCTCAAATTCCGCCAATGCCATTCCAATAACCTGGTCCATGTTGTAATATTTGTAGGTTGCCAACCTCCCTATGAATGATATGCGCTTTTCTTCAGCGGCGCGGGCTTTGTATCGTGCGTATATGGCCGAGGTGTCGGGCGCGGGTATCGGGTAATACGGTTCTTTGCCTGGGCCGAATGCGGCGGGATATTCGCGGACAATTGTCGATGCTTCGCAAAGCTGACCAGTGGCATGTTTAATCTCTACAATTCGCGTGTAATCGTGGTCATTCGGATAGTTCACCTGCATTGCTGGCTGCCAAAAACCACGTTTTTGGGAGACTGATTCGCGTAAAGCAAGGTCATCTGGCGTGAAGGATTCAGTTTCAAATTCCAGCGAACGGTATGGCAGCCGGCCATCACAAAAACCGAAATACTCATCAACCGGGCCGGTGTAAAACATGTGTTTGAAATTTGTGTGTGGCAGGACTTCACGATAGTCAGTGTTCAGTATCACTTTTACGCGCCCACCGCATGCTAAAAGCATGCGCTCGAACATTCGCGTGTATCCAGCCAGCGGGAGCGCCTGAAAATCTTCTGTTAAATACCTATCATCGCGGTTGGTTCTAATTGGGATGCGCCCGCATACCGACGCATCTAGCTGGCGGGGATGCCGCGCCCATTGTTTTTTGGTGTATCCTTCGAAAAATTGCTCATAAAGCTGGCGGCCGACTTGTGACACAATTACCTCCTCCGAGTTTGACGGTGAGCCCACATGAACCTTCCATGTGTCGAGTGTGGCCTTCATTTCTTCGGAGGTGGACTGGCGGCCGATGAACTGCTCAAATGTGTTGAGATTGATTGGAAACGGCCAATACTGACCGTGTGTCCATGAGAGGATTTTGTAATTTACCGGATGCCACTCGGTGAATTGAGACAGGTAGTCTTTGATTCGTGGAGAGTTCGTTCGAAAGTAATGCGGACCATAGGCGTGTATTAGAACTCCGTGGTCGTCATATTTATCATACGCGTTGCCTCCAACGTGAGTTCGGCGGTCCACAATTAGGCATGCCGCGTCTAACTGTGTGCACATCCGCTCGGCTATTGTTAATCCGGAGAAGCCGGCACCCACAATGAGATAATCGAAATTCCAGGCCATTTTGTGTTTGGTTACTCATCCCCCTTTACCACTTGGAGTTGTCAGGCGCAAGCGGACGACCTGCATAAAAAATGGGCGGCGAGACCCGCTCGCCGCCCTGACTTGATCCTTAAATGAATACGTTTTGCTCTTATAGAGATGCCAGAAATGTGCCCGTCAGGGCTCCTTTGGCACCCGCCAAAAGAAAGCCAGCTCCGGCTCCAACTACCACAAGCCCTGCGCCGACTCCAACGACTGCCAGGACAGGTAGGCCAAAGGCACCAAAGGCGCCTGCGATTCCGATTGATTTTAGCATTTTGTTTTTAAAGGACGGGAGGTTTTGCCCGTCGCCTCCCAAGCTAAGTGGATTTTGTTGTTGTGTAAAGAAAAAAAATGCGTGGTATCTTAGGTCAATGAACTCTCTCATTTTTCGGCATATGGTTGTGCCATCGAGCGGCGCCGACTATGAGAGCGTCGCGACCATTCGCGTAGGCAATATCCCTGATGGACGCCGGGCGATTCGAGCTGCAATGCGTGATGAGGAACTTGGGTTTCTCGAAGACAATCGAGCGAGATTCGCCGTTCTCTTTGGTGAGCGGTCGTGCCAGTGGACGGGTTATTTAATCTGGGACGTGTGGAAGGTTCGGATTGCGGATGACGCGCATCTTTTTCTGTTGGTTAGTGATGAGGGAACTTGTTTGGAGTTTTCTGTGAGCCCGGCCAGGGTGGCCGATGTCGCTGACTTCATTACACAAAAAATGCTCGTTGAGATGCGCATGGTGAGTCTCGATGGGGAGCCGGCTGTCCCTGCACCATGAACTCTGCTGAGCAAAAGGGTGTTAGAAAAGGAGACGCCGTTGAGTTTTCTTGGAGAGGCGAAATCAGATCCGGCCAACTCGAGCGGTTTTGCCACTCTAAAAAGTCTGCTGTTGTTAAATCCAACAATGAAGAAATCGAAATGCCGCTTGGACGGCTGCAGCGGCCTGGGTTTCGTTGGTTCCCGCGATAGTGCGATAACCGGTAGATGTAAAATTTTCTAATTTCAGCGGGTAAGTCCCGTATCTTCCCTTTAAATGAAGACACTAAGTCTTAGTTTACTCCACGACAATTTCTTTTGCCCGCTTTCCGGGCAGAGAATTCTTGGCCCTCAAACCTTTGAGCGGTCTCCGGCGTTGATTGGTATTTGGCAATACGACGCAATTCGCGACCCTGACATCCACGATATTGAGCTTTTGGCCGAGTGGGAAGCTTTTTTGATGGATGCAGGCGAGTTTATGCTTAAAGACTTTTTTGACCATGTCAGCAATGACAACTGGATTGTGTTTATTCTTTCTAACCCACTGGAAGCACCGATGGGAGCGCCGGCAATGGCCTTTGTTTTTGACCTCACTTATCAACCGCCTCTATGAAAAACCTCCTATCTCTTCTCTTTGTCGTTTTGGTCTCTGGCTGCGCTTCGGTTAGCGTTGTTGGATATGATGAAAACCCTCACCTTGCGCCTGGCTGCCCTCTGGGTCAGGTTACCGTTCCGCCTGCGAAGGCTGTTTTCGATGAGCGTTCCGGCGCGGGAGAGGCACACTATCGCGGGAATCTTTCCGATACCCTTTTCCTTGAGCCTGGCGGTCATCCCCGGGCGGGCAGGACAGAGCCTGTTGCACCATTGGTAGGTGGGGCGATGGCCAAGGCGACTGCAAAGCAGATTGCGCGGTTTACCCCCAATCAGAAAGGCAGCTCACCGCTTTTGATTGATTCGCGCATCCTTGTTCAACGCCCCGGGTCGCGGGCTTTGCGGACGCTTATTGGACTTGGGGCCGGGAAAACTCATTTTGAGACGAAAACGCATGTTTACAACATGGAAAAATCGACGTCCGAGCCTTGGCTTGTTATTTGGACTGTTGGCGGAAGCGGTCGTGACCCTGGCGCTATTTTTGCCGCTACTCCCTCGCCAATTTTAGCTTTCAATGGGTTGGCTGTCGTTGGCACCACTATCTCGCTGGTTAACGGGGCCGGTAAAGGCCTCACGCAGGACGCCAAGCGGACAGGGAAAACCATCGGGTCGTTTGTCCTTGAAAAACTGCGGCAGCGGGGAGCCGCTATAAAGCAGGTTCCTGTAAAGCGACTCCATGAGGTTCCGGTCCCATTGGTTGGGGAGGTTACGGTTCCTTTTGCCAAGCAAACGGCGTTTGACCACCCTACGCAGTTTCTTTCCAAGAACGCAGAATAGCGGCTCCTTGTCAGAATACACCCCGCTGGCTATACTGGTGGGATGAATCTGACAGACAATGTAGCGGAAGAACTTCGAGGGGTTGCTCAGCGCTTCTTGCAAGACGGCAAGGTTGACGTTTCTGCTCTATCCGAGGAGGCAGGGAGTGTGCTTTCATGTGTCGCGTCCGGCGTGCCCCTTGAACAACCAGAGCCTGTTCCCAAGTTTTACTCTATTTCTGATTTTAAGGAAAAACACAAGTTAGCCGCTGCCGAGGAAAAACCCAAATTGGCTGCCGCGATGTTTCGCATTCTTTCGCGACGAAGCCGGCCTCAAAAACACCACGGGTTTACTACCGATGAGGATGGATTAAAGATGTGGCAAGATGTTGAAGAAATCGCTGGCCCCGCACCTGACAGCATTGTTGCCGAGGCATGCCGGGAACAGTTTTTTGGTCCAGCTCTTTCACGGGCCATGGCTAGTGGCACAGACCCTAAGACCCTTAAGTTTCCGAAAGCGGCAAAGCCAGAGTGCGCGTTGGAATGGGCTGTCGCTCTTGATTCGATGCCGCTTGTGACTCACTTTGCGAATCGAACATCGAAAGTCGAAGAGGCGGCAAAACTTGCTATTTATCAAAACAAGCCAGAAATTGCGGACCTATTACTTTCCACTGGGAAGGTTTCTCCCAAGACGAGGGAGCGGTGTTTCGACCTTAAATCTGTTGGGATGCTTAAGGTTTTCCGTAAGCATGGGATGCCCGTTTATGGAGATTCTGGTTTGGCGTTAGCATGGTCAGAAAACGACAAAGAAATGGAAGCTGCCTTATCAGCGGAGAACGTGAAGCCGGGCCATTCGTGTTTGGACGCCATTCTTCGTGACGGAAACCTTTCCCGACTAAATGATGTGTTGGCCGGCGGAATCGTTGGAAAGTCTGGTTTGGAAGAGCGTGTGGTGCCGACCCTTGCCGCGGTCGGGCACTTTGATGCCCTGATTGGGTTTCTTGACTCGAAGTATGGCAAGAACGCTCTTGCGAAATTCGCGCCGCGTGGAGAACATGATAAGTGTAGTGATTTGGTGTCTGTCGGGAAAATGATTAGTGAGGGGGGCGATACAACCCGATTTGATGCGCTTTTCCAGCGAGGCCTGCCACCGGAGGCTCTTATTCGCATTACTGACCAAGACATGTTTTTGTATGGGGCCAAGAAGTTTATTGAACGGGACGGGAGTCTTCCAGATATGGTCTGGCCTGAGGTCTTATATGGACGGGACAAAAACGGTAGGCCGGTTCTCGAATCCCTCGCCAAGATGGTTGACAAAGTGCCGTGGCAGACAGCTACGGAGATTATTTCCGATGCTGACAGATACTCTGATGAGTTTGCTATGGACGTGGCCATGAGGACGGACTGGGCATCGTCCGAGCCGCTATCTTTGACTCCGCTTATTGCTCGCAACAGCATAGACATTTGCCGTCAGGTTGTTAAAGGTGGAGGCAAATTCGATTTAACCCACGGGTTTTATTACAGAACGCAATTCCCGAAAACCCGAGAAATGTCGGATATTCTTCTCTCCAACGGTGTTGGCAAAATACCGTTCAACGACATGAGTGAGGCTTTTGAAAGCGGCGCGTGGGAATTCGTTCGGTGCGCACTTCACCATGACGTTATTGCTGCTGATGCCCGAGACTATAAGAGGCCCCTTTATTCTATTTCTCGGATACGCACAAGCGAGGACTTTGAGACGGCAAAGGCGGTTGTAAAACGTTTTGCGGGCGACGACCTCGCAGAATGCCTGCCGTCGCTTTTTGGAAACAAAGGGGCGCAGCGACTTGCCAGGCACATTTTCGACGAATGTTTTTCCGAGCCTTCGAGCGCCAAGCACGTTGACGCATCGCTAATTAAGGCTCTGGTGGAGGCGGGCGAGAAGAAGAGGCTTCACTCCATACTGACGGAAGAGGCCCCCGTTAGTTCTACTGTTATTCGCAAACTTTTTGAGCAGGACGATCAAGATTCCCTTAAATTGGTTGCCAAGTTGCAGCCGAAAGTTAAGCACGATGTTTTTGAGGGCTTACCCGATGAATCCGCGCGCAGCTTGCTCCATATTGGTTTTAACCCCGTCCCGGATGCTTGGTCGGATTACTGGGGTGGACGGGTGGCTGCCGACCACAAACTCATTTCTCTCATTCAGCAAGAACGTCCGGAGTTCTTTTCGCCGGAAGATATCTCATACCTGGCGAGGCAGGAGTTGAAGCGGGGGCAATCTTCCTTCCTACCTAAAATTGTGCCACCGGCTGGAAAGATAGACCCTGACGACCAGGTCACCCAAGCCTACCTCGACGGCTCGCTTGATTTGAGTGGCTTAATGAAAACGCTGCCTTCCAGGCCCAAGTTTGATGCTCTTGTTTCTGCCGTTCATGGACACCTGCGTTTGTGCAAACAGGAAGTTAAGAAAAGCGGAATACAGGGACGGGATTTTGTCTTGCGGTATACTACCGGAAATCCAAGGTGGCAGAAAATTGTCCGGCACGACGCACCTCATGCTCTTCTCAAAAACCTCTCTCCTTTTGGCTTTTCTCAAAAAAACTTCGAGGTGATTCTTGGCGCATGTGTCACCGAAGCTGCGGCCAGTAATACCGAGGTCGACGGGGTGATTAAGCCGGCCTTTGCATTAACTGTGCTTTTCGGCAATCTTACGGAAGTTCTTAAAGCGGCCAAGCGTAAATTCAACGGAACGGTCAAAACACCTCTCCACGACCTTGGCCAGTTTTCTGTGCCGCGCCAAGCAACCTGGAACCCTGTCGCTTGGAGGCAAGTTCTCATGCATCATTCTTGCTCCGGGCTCAACTATGTGGCGCGGGCCGATGAATTTGAGAAACACCTTGGTCGTCCGCCTCAGAACCTCCCTGAGGTTAGGGCTATTGCCGCAAAAATTACTTACCCCAACGCTGACAGTAACATCAAATTGGCAGAGGTCTGTCATAGTCTTGGGGTTCCGCCTGCGACATTTAACACTTACTTGCGGCTTTTCCAGGGTGAGAAAAAAGCGGAAGGGTGCCCGGCAGTCAAAGTCAACGGGTCCGATGTCGGGTGCCCTGGCTACTATCTCGAGAAACTTACCTATAATGCCATTGAGGGGCCGCTGCTTGGATTGTTTACCAATTGCTGCCAGCACCTTGATGGCGCGGCCTCTGATGCAGCCAAACACGGATACCAGTCGCCTAATGGTGCGTTCTATGTCGTTCGGCGGGAAGACGCTGCTCGCAAAATTGTGTCTCAGGCTTGGGCATGGCGCGGGAAGTCGGGCGAGCTTGTTTTTGACTCGATAGAATCGCTTTCTGATGAAATTGGCGACTCTATTGCCGCCCCGCTGTTTTCCAAGGCTGCTATGGACTCAGTTGGACGTCTTGGTATTAAGCGGGTTTTGGTTGGCACCGGCGGCCGCACGCCAGATAAAATATGTGCGCCCAGGGACTCGCGGCCGGCGACACCTGTTGATTATCGCGGTTATCGCGATTCCCATCAGCAGGCTGTCTTGGCCGAGTCGAAAACGTTAGATGACCCTGCTGGGCTGGCGGGCAAGTCGGGAGGCAGCAAATCTGCTGGTAAAACGCCCGCTCTGGCTGTATAGTCCTATATGCTGCAGACATTTCAACTTCAATACGGAGAGGGCTCGCATAGTTTTTTGGGAAGGCTGTATCGGGGGTTTGTTTGCTGGCCTGATACTGACGCACCTTATATTCCGCGAGATATCCTTGTTGCTCGCGGGCTTGATGCGACGTATACCTCGCAGCTTAAACAGCTTGAGGACGGGGACATGAATGCTATTTGGGGAGACACGGGCTTGATGGATCTGGCTTTCCGACCTGAATAGCTAGCGGGGTATCTTCACCGGCATGAGATATGAACATGCCCAGCAATTCCTTGGTGGGTTTTATGCGCAGGCGCCTTCTGATATCGACGAGACGCGGTCGCCCGGGTTTGCCGCTGTGATGGCTAACATTGTTATGCGGGTATTTGAGCAGGCCAATGTTGGCGTCGAACTGCTTCGCGGGCGATATTTCCATGGGACAAGTGACAAGGAGTGGCACAATGACTGGGTTGAGCTTCGAGCTTTTGTTTTGCCCTCGGGTGCCTATTACATTTCATGGCACGTTTGTCCCGAATCCGGCTCGTATTGGCCGCTGGTTGCCATTTTTGATGAAGAAGATGAGGCGGCCTGCTTTGTTAAAACGCTCGCGGGGGAATTGCTTGCAGACGGGACAGGATTTTCCGACCTTATCCGAAACGAATTTCACCCGAATGTTCTCAACATTCCTTGGGTTATGCGGACCGAGGGGATCTTGCACCTTGTGCGGCGGGGCGAATTGCGGCTGCCAACGCGGTGGGAGCGCATTTGTGCCTGGTTTCGCCGCGAAGAGGTTCCTGAGTTCTTTTTTGTTCGTGCCTGGCTGATTGACACAAGCGATCACAACATATAGATGCTGCGGGCGTCCAACTTCGCCAACCGCGCACCACAGGATGTATCCACTTGAGTCAATCAGCCAGCCAGATTTTTGTTTGAGCGCTAGGATTTGGGTGGGTGTCCGGTTGTTCCTTCTGCCAATACGGCAACGCCGTGTGCGATCAGCTTTTCCGCTAATGGGCGGGTGAAAATGAATGGCGCTCCATCTGCAATCATTCGGCGCCCTGACTCTCCGAGGATGCCCGTAATAAAGATGCTTTCTGGATCAACGATGATTATCCTCACAGGGTTGTCGATTTCGGTGCAGTCCCGCAGATAATCTGGGCAGACTTTAAATTGCAGTTTTGTCATAACAATAGGTCGATGTATCGAAGGCAAACGTTTTAATGTTGATTGTCGGCGGCGGACGCCTTTGGGATGCCCTGGGTTGTGTGTTTTTGATAAGGGGGCAGCTTTTTGCGCAGTAAGTCGAAATCGTGTTTACTGTTATCGTAATCGCGAAATTTGGGAGGCATTTGGGGTGATGGCTTCGGAGCGGTTTTGGGCGCCTGGGGCTTTTCGCTGTTTTGGTTGCTGATGGTTCGCTTTTGGGTGTTCGTGATAACCCCTTTTACTGCCGCGTTCGACTGCGTGGGTTTTACCTGGCCAAGAAGTATGGCCACGAGGGTTAGAGGCACGAATATCGCCGCAGCCGTAAGAAACCCTTTTACCAATAATATGTCTTTCGGCGTGGGCTGAGCAGCAGCAGCCTCCTTGTTTGGCGGTGGGGTATCTGTGCTTACCGGGTAAGCTTCGGCTGTGGGCGTAATTGGCTCGCCCATTATCTCCTGAGCTTTCAGTATTGCAGATTCATCAGTAGCGGTAAAAAAACTTGCCTTTTTCCCGGCGCATTCGGCGTGATAAACCCGCTGCCTGTTTGGAAGAAAAATGCCATGCCACAGTTCAGCTTTCCCGCTGGCCGTTTCCCAGGTTTTGAATGGCGTTTGACTCGTTTTGTTTTTCGATTGCATGATTGAGGCTTAAAGCGGCGGCCAAATCACTTTATCGCATTTGTTACATTCGGAGACGGCGGGAGCGCGTTAGACTGTTTTACGTGGCCTAAAAAAACAGCAAAAGCAATCAGCATTACCCCTGGAATGAATACAGTTAAAAAGCCTTTTGCGAATATGATGTTGCGTTGGGCGGCGGTCATACGCTTACTCTAACATTGTGATGAGGTTTCTGCAAGACGTGCGAGAGTCTGAGACCAGTGGACCTGCAAATTTTCCGCGATTTCATTAAAATTTTCGTATCATGGTGTATGAGCAAATATTTCTTTGCAGTTTTATTGGTGTGGCATGTCCTGAGTCTATCCGATGGGAGCGCTGTCGGTGTAGGCGGGAACACCGGCTTTCTGGTTAAAACGGCGATTTCCCCTGTCTCTGCCGCCGCGCTTAGCCCGGTTAGCTCTGCGCCTGAAAAGCAACTTGCCGGGCCCGTTCGCCTAAGTGGCGGAATTCGCGCGTTTACCGTTTTGCTGGCCGCCTCATTGCTTTTGTGTGTAACGGCAGTTACTTTCAATCGAATGGCCAAATTTAACCCACAGTCTCCTTGGACGTCTGTGGCTTTTATCTTTCTTGTTGTTTCGTTTTTTGGTTTTGTCGCGACTGTTCTCCTCTGTTCTGTCGCAGCAATTCGAGCGGTTGTTATCTAACTTTCTGGCGGGCGAGTCCCGTAGACTTGCGAGGAAATAAATTTCCTGCCGGTAGTTTGTCTAATTCTACCTCAAAGAAAGCTGCATTGGCGTGACACCCAGTTTCGGGCTCAGCCAATATAAATCGTAGTCCAAT
>Ga0247840_10008255_pt1 | contig 14056 bp, 12 predicted proteins | sample LaCruzMarch2015__FD_192404 | JGI IMG/M metagenome (GOLD analysis project Ga0247840, IMG submission 192404) | Freshwater microbial communities from meromictic Lake La Cruz, Castile-La Mancha, Spain - LaCruzMarch2015_17m | ecosystem: Environmental > Aquatic > Freshwater > Lake | place: Spain...
TGGGTGCGATGCAACTGCTGGCGTTCGCCCTCGCGCTGGTCGGCGTGGTGCTGGCCACGCTGCCTGCTCGCCCACCAATCACACCAGCGGCGTAGCGCCCACCACCATGCCGTCTTCATCCGCGTAGAGCCAATCGCCAGGGCGAACCCACACGCCTTGCACTTGCACAGCAACCCCCGCTTGCCCTTCATTGCGTTTTTCGGTGGGCAAGGGCATGGCCGCCAGCGCGCGGATGCCTACCGCGTGGCCGGCAAGCTCAGCCGTGTCCCGCACGCAACCGTCGATGACCACTCCGGCCCAGCCGTTGCGCGCAGCCGCCGCACCCAGGTTGCCACCCAACAGGGCGCGTCGCAATGAACCACCACCGTCCACAACCAACACCTGCGCAACACGCCCGAGTGGCCCATCGACAAAACCGGGCGAATCCACGGCGGCTTTGACCAAGGTATTGTCCTCAAAACACTTCACCGTGACCACGGGGCCTGCGAACTTGCGGACCTGCCCGTAGTCGGTGAAAACAGGCGGTAACACCCGGAAATTTCCTGTGGAATCATTCTTGTGCGCATCACAAAGGTCACAGGTCGCAAAGGCTATTGGCATCGTTGGGTACTCCTTTTAAGTTCGAAGGCCTATTCTCCAATGAAAAAAACACCGTTTACCAATGAAAAAAGCACTTTCTCCCTTGGAAAGGCGCATTTTTGCCGGTAGCATCCAACTTACCAGTGAAGAAGCTGCTTCTTGCTGGTGATCAATCAACTTCAAGAAGGACAATCAATCATGGCAACTGCGAAAAAAGCTCCAGCTAAAAAAGCTGCCCCTGCAAAAGCTGCAGCTCCTGCAAAAAAAGTCGCTGTCAAGGCCGTAGCGGCCAAAGCGGCTCCTGCCAAGAAGGCTGCACCAGCAAAGAAGGCAGCTCCCGCCAAAGCAGCAGCTCCCGCTAAAAAAGCAGCCGTCAAGGCCCCCGCAAAGAAGCGCACCGTGAACGCAGCGTTCATGAAAGCCCTGACTCCTAGCGCCGCGTTGGCCGCAGTGGTCGGCGCAACCCCCCTGCCACGCACAGAAGTGGTGAGCAAGCTGTGGACTTACATCAAGGCAAACAAGCTGCAAGACGCAGTGAACAAGCGCATGATCAATGCCGATGCCAAACTGAAAGAAATCTTCGGCAAGGTGCAAGTTTCCATGTTTGAGATGGCTGGCCTGATCGGCAAGCACTTGAAGTAAGCGCAATTGCTTCGGCAAAGGAATGGGACCGGTTTAGCCGGTCCTTTTTTTTTGCCCCGCAACCGTTAAACTCCCCCCATCGACCGCACATTTTTGGTGCGCGCCGCAAGTTCTCCCTCCCCCTATTTGGCCCACACCCATGTTTCGCTTCATTTTTACGCGACTCAGCCTGATCATTCCGACGTTTTTCGGCATGACGCTGTTGGCTTTCTTCCTCATCCGCATGGTCCCAGGCGACCCTATTGAAACCCTGGCGGGTGAACGCGGCATCGACGCAGTTCGACACGCAGCGTTACTCAAAGAATATGGCCTGGACAAGCCGGTGATGGTGCAGTACGGCATCTATATCAGCAAGGTGCTGCAAGGTGATCTGGGCAAGTCGGTCATCACCCAAACCGCGGTGCTGGACGAGTTTGCAGCGCTATTTCCCGCCACGATCGAACTGGCGCTATGTGCCATTGTGTTTGCGCTTCTGCTTGGCATACCGGCTGGAATTCTGGCGGCAGTCAAACGCAACTCTTTTCTGGACCACGGTGTCATGGGCGTGTCGCTCGCTGGGTACTCCATGCCGATATTCTGGTGGGGTTTGCTGCTGATTTTGCTGTTCTCGGTGCAGCTGGACTTGACCCCGGTGTCAGGGCGCATCGCGGTGCAGTACTTCATAGAGCCCACGACTGGACTTCTACTGATTGACACCTTGCTGTCGGACGAAAAGGGAGCCTTTTGGTCGGCGATATCGCACCTTATTTTGCCCACCATTGTGCTGGGCACCAACCCACTGGCGGTGATTGCGCGCATGACCCGCTCGGCCATGCTGGAAGTGCTGGGCGAAGACTACATTCGCACCGCACGGGCCAAGGGGCTTTCCAATTTTCGGGTGGTCGCAGTCCACGCCCTGCGCAACGCACTCATCCCGGTGATCACCGTGATTGGCCTGCAGGTCGGCGTGCTGTTCACGGGTGCCATCCTGACCGAAACCATTTTCTCCTGGCCGGGCGTCGGCAAGTGGCTGATTGAAGCCATCAGCCGACGTGACTACCCGGTGCTACAAGGCGGCATGCTGCTGTTGGGCGCCGTGGTCATGGCCGTCAACCTGCTGGTCGATCTGGCCTACGGCATCATCAACCCACGGATCAGGCACCAAAAATGACCCATACAGTTTCTCTGGATGGCGCAGCGCTGGCCCGCCCCGTGCACCCGTTACGGGAATTCTGGCGCTACTTCAGTGCCAACAAAGGTGCCGTCGCCGGTTTGATGATCGTATTGACCGTGCTGCTGCTGGCCGCCTTTGCCCCCTTTATCGCACCCTACGCGCCGGACCTGACCGATAACAGCGTGTTTCTGGTGCCACCGGCCTGGCAAAACGGCGGCACTTGGGCCCACCCACTGGGGACCGATGCCATTGGGCGCGACATGCTTTCCCGCCTGATTTATGGTGCGCGGCTGTCGCTGTTGATCGGCATCGCTGTGGTAACCCTCTCGGTCATTCTGGGAACCGTGCTGGGCTTGCTGGCAGGCTACTTCCGTGGGATCTTTGAGATCGCCATCATGCGGATCATGGACATCATCCTGACCCTGCCCAGCCTGTTGTTGGCGATTGTGATCGTCGCAATATTAGGCCCGGGGCTGATGAACGCCATGCTGGCGGTGGCCATTGTGGTGCTGCCGCACTATGTACGCATCACCCGTGCGGCGGTCATTTCAGAAACTTCACGCGACTATGTGACCGCTGCACGCATGGGGGGCGCTGGCCACTGGCGCCTGATGTTCAGCGAGGTGCTGCCCAACTGCACGGCACCTTTGATCGTGCAGGCCTCTCTCGGGATTTCCACCGCCATTTTGGACGCTGCGGCACTGGGCTTTTTGGGCCTGGGCGCACAACCCCCCTCGCCCGAATGGGGAACCATGCTGGCCGATGCACGGGAGTTTGTGCTGCGTGCCTGGTGGGTGGTGACGTTCCCCGGACTGGCGATTCTGATCACGGTATTGGCTTTCAATTTGCTGGGTGATGGGCTGCGTGACGCGCTGGACCCCAAGCTCAAGCGCTAACAACACGGCAGCACAACACACCATGGCATTGCTTGAAATTGAAAATCTGTCGGTGGAGTTTCCCTCCCACAACGGTGTCATGCACGCGGTAGACGGCGTCAGCCTGTCCTTGGATGCGGGCGAAGTGCTGGGCATTGTGGGTGAGTCGGGCTCGGGCAAGAGTGTCACCATGATGGCGCTGATGGGTTTGGTGGCATTCCCCGGACGGGTCAAAGCCGACACGCTACGCTTTGACGGCCACGACCTGCTCAAACTCTCGGAGAAAGAGCGCCGCCGCCTGACGGGCAAAGACCTGTCCATGATTTTCCAGGACCCCACCACCAGTTTGAACCCCTGCTTCACCGTCGGGTTTCAATTGGCAGAAACATTGAAACTGCACCTGGGTCTGGACAAGGCGCAAGCACGCAGGCGCTCCATTGAGCTGCTGGAACAAGTCGGCATACCGGCCGCTGAGAGCCGCTTAAGTGTCTACCCCCACCAGTTGTCCGGCGGCATGAGCCAACGGGTCATGATTGCCATTGCCATTGCCTGCAACCCCAAGCTGCTGATTGCCGACGAACCCACCACCGCGCTGGATGTAACCATTCAGGCGCAAATACTGGACCTGCTGCGCAGCCTGCAAAAAGAACGCGGCATGGGCCTGGTACTGATCACCCACAACATGGGCGTGGTCAACGAAATGGCGCAGCGCGTGGCCGTCATGTATGCCGGCCAGATCATGGAGCAGCGCAGTGCCAACGCGCTCTTCAACACGCCCCAGCACCCCTATACCGAAGCCCTGTTGGCGGCCTTGCCTGAGCGCAGCAGTGGGCTGAGCCGGCTGGCCACCATTCCTGGCATGGTGCCTGGGTTGTTGGATCGCCCCAAAGGCTGCCTCTTTGCACCCCGCTGCGCCTACGCCAACGATGGCCTGTGCCAAACCCGCCCGCCACTGCGCCCCTGGCAGATCGGTGCGGTGCGGTGTCACTACCCCATTGGCGAAGCCACGCGCAGCGGACCATCACAAGGGGTGTCGGCATGAACCTCAACCCAATGGACACGACACCGACACCCAACGGATCGACCGTCGTCACCGCAGAGAATCTGCGCCGCGTCTACCCTATCAGCAAGGGCTTGCTGCGCAAACCTGATTTGCTGCAGGCGGTGAGTGGCGTCTCGTTCAGTGTGCAAGCGGGCAAGACACTTGCCATTGTTGGCGAGTCCGGTTGCGGAAAATCCACATTGGCCCGCATGGTGGCACTGATCGAATCCCCATCCGAGGGCTCGCTGACCATCGCCGGCGTTGATGTGGTCCGTGCGTCCGCCTCGGAGCGACGGGCTTTGCGGCAAAAAGTGCAACTGGTGTTCCAAAACCCCTACGGCTCCCTGAACCCGCGCAAACGCATCGGCCAGATTCTGGAAGCCCCGCTGGAAATCAACACCCAACTGAACCCCACTGAGCGCGCAGACAAAGCCCGTGCAATGCTGGCGCTGGTGGGGCTGCGCCCCGAGCACTACGACCGCTACCCCCACATGTTCTCCGGCGGGCAACGCCAGCGCATTGCCATTGCGCGGGCACTGATGCTGAGTCCAGCACTGGTCGTGGCGGACGAGCCGGTATCGGCCCTGGACGTGTCCATTCAAGCCCAGGTGCTGAATCTGCTGGCCGACTTGCAGCGCGACCTGGGCCTGGCTTACCTGTTCATCTCGCACGACCTGGGCGTGGTGCGCCACATCGCCCACGACGTGCTCGTTATGTACCTGGGCCATGCAGTGGAACATGGCGAGAAAAACACCTTATTCAACCAGCAGCTTCACCCCTACACCCAGGCCCTGCTGGCGTCCACCCCCGGATTGGCAGGAAGTGGCCCGGCACAAACACGCATGGTGCTCAAAGGCGAGCTGCCCTCTCCTTTGAATCCACCCAAGGGCTGCGTGTTTTCTACCCGCTGCCCGTACGCGATCGCGCGCTGCCCTGCGGAACGGCCGGTGCTACAAGAGTTGATGGGACGCAAGGTCGCCTGCTTTGAGGCCGAAAAGCTGGCGAGCCAGACAAACCGGGTAACAACCCCAGTACAAAACCGCTGAGTCTGCCTTAACATGGGGATTCAGTGGTTCGGCATGTTGCCGATCCCAATCCATTTTTGGCTGCTGGCCGGCCAACCACTTCAGGAGTTCATCCATGACCCTTTCCCGTTCCGCTACTGTGCGCCACCGCCACGGCAAGACCGCACTGCTGTGCGCCCTGGCCATACCCGCGCTACTGGCCATGGCCCCTGCAGCCGCCAAGACCCTGGTGTACTGCTCGGAAGGCAGCCCGGAGAACTTCTACCCCGGGGTCAACACCACAGGCACATCATTTGATGTGACAGAGCAAATTTATAGCAACATCGTCGATTTCGAGCGTGGCGGCACCAAGGTCGTGCCCGGCTTGGCCGAGAGCTGGACCATTTCCAAAGACAGCACCGAATACACCTTCAAACTGCGCAAAGGCGTGAAGTGGCAGTCCAACAAGAACTTCAAGCCAGCCCGTGATTTCAACGCCGACGACATCCTCTTCACCATTGAGCGCCAGTGGAAAGAAAACGACCCGTACTTCAAGGTCACCAGCTCCAACCACGCCTACTTTGGTGACATGGGTATGCCCAAGCTGCTCAAATCTGTCGAAAAACTGGATGAGTACACCGTCAAGTTCACCCTAAACGCCCCGGAAGCGCCGTTCCTAGCCAATATGGCCATGCAGTGGGCCGGTATCCAGTCCAAGGAATACGCAATTGCCATGCTGAAAAATGGCACCCCCGAGAAGATTGATCAGGAGCCGCTAGGCACCGGCCCCTTCATGCTGGTGCAATACCAAAAAGACGCAATCGTCCGCTTCAAGGCGTTTCCACAGTACTACGCAGGCAAGGCCAAGATTGACGATTTGATTTTTGCCATCACACCCGATGCATCTGTGCGCTGGGCCAAGCTGCAAAAGGGAGAATGCCATGTCATGCCATACCCCAACCCGGCGGACCTGGACACCATGCGCAAAGACGCCAACATCACCATGCTGGAGCAGCCGGGCCTGAACATTGGCTACTTGGCCTACAACACCACCAAGAAACCCTTTGATGATGTGCGCGTGCGCAAGGCCATCAACATTTCTATCGACAAGAAGGCCATTGTCTCTGCCGTGTACTTAAGCACAGGCATTGCTGCAACCAACCCCATTCCACCCGGCCAATGGTCTTACAACAAGGCACTCAAGGATGACGCCTTTAACCCCACCGAAGCCAAGAAGCTGCTAACCGCTGCGGGCTACCCCAACGGTTTCTCCACCGACCTGTGGGCCATGCCAGTGCAGCGCCCCTACAACCCGAATGCCAAGCGCATTGCCGAGCTGATGCAGGCTGACTTGGCCAAGGTGGGTGTCAAGGCCGAAATCAAGAGCTTCGAGTGGGGCGAGTACCGCAAACGCATGCAAGCCGGTGAGCACCAAATGGGCATGCTCGGCTGGACTGGTGACAACGGTGACCCAGACAACTTTCTGAACACCTTGCTGGGCTGCGCCTCAGCCAAGACCAACGGCTCCAACGTCGCAAAATTCTGCTACCAGCCGTTTGAAGACCTGGTGCAAAAAGCCAAGGTGGTGTCCGACGTGAAAGAGCGCACCAAACTGTACGAAAAAGCCCAGGTGATTTTCAAGGAACAGGCACCCTGGTTCACCATTGCCCACGCCGTGCAAATCGCCCCCGTGCGCAAGGAAGTTATTGACTTCAGACTCAGCCCCTTTGCCCGCCACTCCTTCTACGGCGTGGACATGAAGTAAACGGCTTCACGTCAATCAAAGAGCCGGTTATGATCGGCTCTTTTTATGCCCACTGCTTGGCCCAGGATATGAAGCCGCTCACCGGTTGCGGCCTGCCAATACCAAAGCCCTGGGCCATGTCACACCCCAGTTCTCCCAGCAGCGCCAGCGTTGCTTCGTCCTCCACACCCTCCGCAATCACACTCAGGCCCAACCCATGTGCAAGCCCGACTGTGGACCGCACGATGTGCACATCTTGCAGATTCGCGGTTAGCTCCATCACGAAGGCGCGGTCAATCTTCAAGGACTTGAGCGGCAAACGGCGCAAGTAGGCAAGTGACGAGTAGCCCGTTCCAAAATCATCAATGTCCAGCGCCAAGCCCAACGCTGCCAGATCGGCGATTACAGTGGCCGCGCGATCAGGGTCACTCATCAGCACCGTTTCAGTGATCTCCAAAGTGAGGGCCGACGCATCCAGGCCAGATTGGGCAATCAGGGACTCAAGCTGACGCGGAAACTCCATGTCCACCATGTTGTGCGCCGAGACATTGATGGCGATACTGATACTCAAACCCGCTGCGCGTAGCTCACACGCATGCTGTAGCGCACGCTTGGCCACCCACAAGGTCAGCAGCCCCATAAGATCTGCCTTTTCCGCCACGGCAATAAAACTGGCCGGAGGCACATTGCCAAAGCGGGGATGTACCCAGCGCAGCAGCCCCTCGCATCCCACAAGCTTTCGGTTCAGAATTGAAATTTTTGGTTGCAAATGCAGCGTCAACTCATTGTTTTCCAGCGCAAGGCGCAACTCGGCCACCATCTCCAGGCTGCGCGGTCCGCTCGTATCGCGCAACAAGTCGTACACGCAGATGCCTGAAACATCCGTTGCGGCCCACGCCAAGGCGGTATCGGCGGAGCGAAGTAACTCATGGTCAGCCGCACCAAGCAAAGGCAGACTCGCCACGCCAATCCGGGTGCGCAAGATCAAGGTAAGCCCCGCTGCCTCAAGGGGATCAGCAGCGATTTTCTGTAGCAATTCAGCCTGCGCGCGCAAGTTCACGGCAAGCCCTTCGACAGGCAACAAAACCGCAAATTCGTCGCCCACAAGCCGGTAAGCCTCTCCTGCCAAATCTCTGGAAAAACCAGACACCCTATCGGCCAATTGTTGGAGCAATCGATCGGCGCTACCGCGTCCCAGCGTGTCATTGATTTGTCTGAAATCTTTCACGTTCAGCAACAGCATGGTTAACGCAGTACCGCTGGAGCCACTCGCCGCCAAACGTCCAATATCCTGTTGCAACTTGTCTCGATTGGGTAGACCGGTCAATGAATCATGCAGCGCCCGATGGCGCAATTCTTGCACGTTGCGTGCATTGGCCAATGCCACCGCAAAGGAGGTCGAGGCCAGTGAAAAGGCCGCCAGCTCGTCATCTCCAATGACATCTTGGCTGCGAACGCCAATGATCATCCCACCAATGGCGACCTCGTCGTGCATTAACGGAATACCGATGGAACAGACAACGCCCAAGGCCTTGCTTTGGGCGCCCTGATTGAGCTGCATTAGTCCTGCATCCCGTATCGCCACAATGCGCCGCTCACGTATTGCGATACCCAGTACGCTACTGTCCAAGGGCAGCTTTTGCAAGGCATTCACATAGGCCACAGGGGCATCCGGGGCGTGGTGGGACAGAAGTTGAAGAAAACCAGGATCAGGGTCAGGCCGAAAAAACGCAGCCCAAATACCCGGAAACAACTGCGCCAACTTCTTCAAGGCCAGTTCGGCCAGTTGTTTTTCGGTATGGTTTTGGCCTAATTCAGGAGCAAGACTCAGCAATAAGCCTTGTAACTGGTCGCGGCGGCGCAGCTCGGAAATCAGCATCAATTGCCCAGCCAAATCGGCAAGACCACGCGCCATGTCTATTTCCGCCAGGCTCCAACCTCGCGAGGTATTGCGCTGCTCACAGCACACCACCCCGACCATTTTCCCCGCGCGCCGAATGGTGGCGTCCAGCAGCGCGTGCACATTGAAGGGTTTGAGATACGACTCTGTCAGATCCTTCGTTCGCGGGTCACACTGTGCATCGTCCACCGCCAATACGCGATGTGCATTCATCGCATCAAAATACGCCGGGCAATCCACCGCATCCAGCACACCCGTGGCGGGCACAACGCCCAGGCCCCGTACGTAGCTGGCAATGCACACCATCTGGCTCCCCTTCCCCGCAAACTGCCAGACGGATGCCGTGTCCACATCAATGGACTCACCTGCGCAGGCCAGCAAGGTGTGAAGGGCCCCCACCAATGGCGCGGCCCACATGGACTCATCCTTGCTCAGGCGTAGCAATACAGCGTTCGTATCGGTCATTCCAAAAACCTCCGTTGACAGCATTTGCACATCCAGCCATGGTCACTCTCGTGCTTTGACAAGCAAACCTTCGATACCCAAGGTGTGGACGCATCATAGACGTCAAAAATGATCCGTGTCCGCGGGAGAGAATTAACAATAGTGGCCCGGCATTTCAGCACTCTGCGAAATTGATCCAACAAACCACCATGGGCCCAAGCGCAAGCAAATTGATCTGAAGCAAGTCTCGGGCATTCCAAACGCGGTACAAATGCGCATCAACCATTGCGGAAATGTATGAAAACTGTCGTAAGCATCAGCCTGGGCACCAGCGAACAAGATTTTGAATTCGTGGCGCCCTTCATGGGGCAGCAAGTCAATGTGAAACGCATAGGCGCAAACGGCAGTACGGCCAAGGCCCTGAAGCTGCTCAAACACTGGGAAAAGCATGCTGATGTGCTGGGGCTGGGCGTGGTGCGGGACCATTACAACGTGGGGCCTCGCCGTTACACCGAAAAAGACAGCACCCGCCTGACCAGCACGGTCAAGCACATTCCCGTGACCACCGGTGGACGCCTGAATGACATCCTGCAGGAATGGGCCTTGCGCCATGTGCAAAGCAAACTTGGGAGTTACTTCAACAACGCGAGGGTGCTGTTTTTCTCGGGCATGACCAATTACAAATTGGCGATGTGCATGTCCGAATACACCCAGAACCTGCAGTTCGCCGACCCCCTGCTACAGCTGGGCGTGCCCAAGTTGCTCACCACGCTGAACGCCTTGGAGCTGTTCACCAGTGGCGCCCACTACGTATCCGAATGGACCTCCCCCCGCGTGATGGCTTCCGCTCCGGTCAAGGAATGGACGCGCTTTGTACTTAGGAAGGCGATGCAAAAAGCCACCGTGATTGTGGCTCCGGTGCACGAACTGGACGACTTCACGGCAGACGAGCTGGCGGGGAAAACCATCATTACCTCGTCGGTCAACGACGAACGCATTGCCCAGTTCAAGGACAAGGGCGTCAACTTGGTCATTGATGGCGCACCGAGCATGTTCGACCATGTGCTGGGCCCCAATATTCTGGATGCCATGATCATTGCAGCATCCAGCAAAAATCCGCAAGACCTGCTGGAAGATGACTACCTGGAAATCATCACCGACCTGCAACTGGAGCCGCGCATCATTTACCCCAACGGGTTCAAACGTGTGAACCGCTTTGCCTTCGTGATCCACCCGCTGTCGCAGGAGTATTTCAAAAAGGTCAAACCGATCGAGCTGCTGTCGCAGGTGTCGCCGCCCATCTTCATGAACTCACTGGAAAAGGCGATGGCCTATGCGCCCCCGTTTGTCTACTCCAGGATCACCGGCATCAAGTCCGTCACGGGGGTTGAGGCCGAGGGTTGGCTCATCTCGGTGGGCGGAACCCCCAAAGAAATCATGGCCCACAGCCCCGAGTTCACCTACCGCCGCTTGTTGGCCGCCGCCGACATGGCCAAACGGCTGGGCGCACAAATCATGGGCCTTGGCGCATTCACCAAGGTGGTGGGAGATGCGGGCCTGACGGTCGCCAAACGCGCCCCACTGCCCATCACCACCGGCAACAGCTACAGCGCATCCGGTGCCTTGTGGGCCGCACACGATGCGATGCTGCGCATGGGTCTGCTCGTCAACCCCAAAAAGGGGCAAAAAGGGCAATTCAAGGCCATGGTGGTCGGTGCCACGGGCGCCATCGGCTCGGTATGCGCCCGCCTGCTGGCCACCACAGCCGAAGAGGTTTACCTGGTCTCCCCGGAAACCGCCAAGCTGCTGGCGCTGAAAGAATCCATCCTGAAGGAAACGCCGGATGCCCGGCTGTTTCTCTCCGCCCATGCGGACAAAGACATTGCGGGCATGGACATGATCGTGACCGCCACCTCAGGGGCCGGCAAGAAGGTGCTGGACATCATGAAGGTCAAGCCCGGCTGCGTCATCACCGACGTGGCCCGACCACTGGACCTGCCCGCAAGCGAAGTGGCCAAGCGGCCTGACGTGCTGGTGATCGAATCTGGCGAAATTTTGTTGCCCGGCGAGGTGCAAATGAAGAACATCGGCCTGCCCAAAAACGTGGCCTACGCGTGTTTGGCGGAAACCATCGTTCTGGCACTGGAAGGCCGGTTTGAGAACTTTACCGTGGGCCGCGGCATTGAATGGGAGAAGGTACGAGAGATCTACCGCATGGGCCTGAAACACGGCATGCGACTGGCGGCCATCTCGGGGGTGAACGGTGTGTTCTCCGATTCCGATATTGAGCGGGTGCGCGACCTCGCATTGGCGGCACTTGCCAAGACCCAAGCTGCCTCTAAAACGGCCACACCCCGCAAACGCGTAACTATCAAAAAAATGAAGCCAGCAGCAGCCCAAGCTGAAAGCTGAAAGCTGAAAGCTGAATTTTTCGCCCCAGTTGAGGTGGCGTATCAGCGGGAGCGAATGCTACCCGTTAGCGCCTTGGGCGGGTAATACCGTTGAAAAGCCTTCCAGACCGTGCCCGATGTGGTGGACCGTTCCAACAGGTTTTTCAGCGCTTTTTGGTCCCCTTCGGACAGAGAGGTCTTTGAAATATAGGCTCCGCTGTCTCCCCAAGGCAAGTCGTCTATGGGTTCGTAGCGGAGCTTCTCCAGCAATCCCGCTGTTCTGGCGTCACCGTCAATGGCTCCAATCAAAATGGAAGGTGCCATGATGGTGAGGTCTACCGCGCCTGCTTGCATCAACCGGGCCACGGATAGCGCATCAACGTCTTGAACAATTCGTCCCTGGCCTGTTAACTCCTGGAGCAGGCTCTGGTAGGTCGGGCCGAAATCAAAACCACGCACTACGGCCACCTTGAGTTCACGCCGGTCCAACAACTCCCGGGCACTGCGGATCGCAGTGCGGTCAGACGCCAGAGATATCAACGTTGCGCGGCTAAAAATCAGGGGAACGAACACCCCGTGCACATCTCGGCTGGACGATTTCGATGCAGGAATCAGCATATCGGCTTGGCCCGCCTCGAACAAAACGTCCAAACGCGCCCGTGGCACGACCGTAAACTGGAAACTGCACCCCTCCTTCGCCCCCACGCTTCGCAACACGTCCGGGTACACACCACTCACCGACTTGTCGCTCGCAACAAAAACACTCAAACCAATCGGCGCAATGGGCACATTGATCGCCCGCGAGCATTCAGCCAGCGCATACGCAGGCGAACCCATGAGCAGACTCCAAGCTGCGAATTTTGGTAGGGAAAATGTCTTCGTAAAACGTGTTGTCATACCGGTTGCCGTGCAAAGGATTGATCTGGGAAAATAAAACCGCTCATGTATTAATGCATCGTACCAGCACAACCATTTTTATGCCGAACAGGCCTAAAACTCCCGTGGAACGTGCGCAAGAAGCTACTCTTTTCATAGCAAAAGCAGGACTAAATTTGCACAACCGACTCCGTAAAGGGGGCCACCCGATCCTAACCCGCACAATGCGGCATCATGGAAAAAACCCGAATCGACAAATGGCTGTGGGCCGCACACTTATTCAAAACCCGATCGCTCGCCACCGACGAGGTCAACCACGGACGCGTGCAGATAGACCAACGTGATGTAAAACCATCCCGCGAGGTTCGGGTAGGAGACACGATCACCATCGTGCGGGCCAAAATCCCGCGCACCGTGGTGGTCAAAGGCATCAGCGAAAAGCGTGGACCCGCGCCGGTTGCGCAGCAGCTGTACGAAGAGACGTCCCAGAGCCTGCAAGCCAGGGCTGCGGCAATAGAGAGCAATCGCTTAAGCCCGGAGCCTGCCCTCACCATCGCCCATGGTCGCCCCACCAAGCGCGACCGTCGGGAACTTCAAAAAAGCTGGGAATAGGCGGGGCTACTTTCATGGCCAGACTGGTCCCTCATTGAATCTGCTCTTTCACATGCCGCATCAACCCCTCACAGGCGTCCTCCACCAAGTCCAGCACATGATCGAACCCATTGGGTCCGCCGTAGTACGGATCAGGCACCACATCGCTTTGCAGCATGACGCAAAACTCCGTTAATAGCCGTACCTTGTACTGAATTTCAGGCGGGCACTTCTTTTGCACCAGCTCCAGATTGTCGTAATCCATCACCAGGATCAAATCAAACTTGCCAAAGTCCTTGGCTCCAATTTGGCGGGCACGCTGGCCTGACAGGTCGTAACCACGTTTGACGGCGTGCGCCTGTGAGCGCTTGTCCGGTGCACTACCGGGGTGGTAGTTGTGGGTGCCCGCTGAATCCACAGTCACGGTGTGCGACAGGCCCAGCGTTTTCACCTTGTGCTGAAACACGCCATGGGCGGTGGGACTGCGGCAGATGTTGCCCATGCAAACAAAGAGAACAGAGAAGTGGCGCATTTCAAAAATGGCCTTGGGACTGCTCGGGTGGCACCATGACCACCCTGCCCCTCTCATCAGTCAATTGGTAAAAGGGTTCATCAGGTCACAGTTACTATAAAGCAGTTTGCACCTAGCCAGCGTCCAAAAGCAACTTCCATGCACACCCCCCGAAAGCGCAAGATAAAGCAACATCTATTCTGTAAATTTCGATTTTGGCTGTTGGGTTGTTGTGCAATAGCGTCAGGTCAAGGTTTCATGTTCAGGTAGATTTTTGCGGTCATCCACTCCTCGTCTTGTTCTGC
>Ga0247840_10008258_pt1 | contig 14045 bp, 7 predicted proteins | sample LaCruzMarch2015__FD_192404 | JGI IMG/M metagenome (GOLD analysis project Ga0247840, IMG submission 192404) | Freshwater microbial communities from meromictic Lake La Cruz, Castile-La Mancha, Spain - LaCruzMarch2015_17m | ecosystem: Environmental > Aquatic > Freshwater > Lake | place: Spain...
TCTCGGTCGTGAGGTAATCACTCAGCCCCGCCCCGTTCTCGATGCCGAAGAGCCGGTGCTGGGACGGACGGCGCAAATCCGCGTCCACAACAAGCGTTGTGTAGCCCCCCTTGGCAAACGTGTAGGCCAGGTTGATGAGAGTCGTTGATTTGCCCTCCCCGGCTCCACCACTGATGATCGTGATCGTATTGGCATCCGGTGTCTTGCGGTTGAACTCGATGTTCGTGCGCATGATCCGGTAAGCTTCCGCATCCGGATTGTCATCGGCGCCATTGATGAGCAGGGTAATGTTTTTCGGAATCACCGCGAGCACAGGAACCTGAAGGAAAGTTTCCACGTCCTCCATCGTTTTCACACTGGTATCGAGGTATTCGATAAAGAAGGCCAGACCGACACCGAAGACCAGGCCGACCACGACGCCGAGAAGAATATTCAGCATCACCCGCGGACGGGAGGGGGCGCTGGCTGGTTCGGCCCGCTCCCAAATGATGGCGGGGTTTTGCGGCATCGTGCGCTGCATGGTCTCCGTGGAGAGGCGCATCTCTGCCGCTTCAAGAACATTTTTGGCCTGGATGTAGTTATTTTTGGCCTCGTAGTAACCGGATGCGCGGGTCTTGGAGCTTTGCTGGCTCGCTTTCGCCTCGTCGAGACGGGACTCGAGATCTTTCAGGGAGGACTCCGCGATCAGGATGTTTGCTTCGAGACTCGTCCTCAACGAACCGATCTGGTCCTGGAGCTGCTTGGCCATGACTTCTTTTTTGGCACGAAGGGACTTGACGGTGGGGTGGTTTACTCCCAAACCGCTTTGGAGGAGGCGGGCCTCCTCGGAGGATGCCTCCTGGTATTGTGGAAGAACCTGGGAAATCGTTGGATCGGAAATTTCCAGGGTTGCGATGCTCCGCATCACCTGATCATCGGTCAGCTTGGCAATCTGGTCGTATTTTGAACGGAGAGCCGAAACCCTCAGCCTCTCCGAACTGACCTGCTGCTCCACGGAAACCAGCACGTCATTGGCGGCGTCGCGCGGGTCCTGAACGCTGTCCGGATTGAGATCCTGAATTTTATTCTCAATACGGATCCGAGCGGCCTCAGCCCGGAAATCCTCGACCTTCTTGCGCTGCTTGGAAACCTCATCCTGGAGCTGGGTGAGGGATCTGGAGACCATCTGCTGCTGGTCCTCGATCCGCTTTCTCTGATACTCCTCGGCGATCCGGTTCGCAATCTCGGCGGCCTCCTGGCGGTCCGTGCTCATGACGCTGATTTGGATGAGTTCGGTATTCCGGATTTCCCGGACATCGATCATCCCCCGAAGTTTAAAATACGCCTGCTCTTTGCTGGTGAAGCCAAAGGCGCCTTTCCAGCGCTGCTCCAGTCCCAAAGAATCCACCACGGGATACAACATTTCCTTCCGCTGGATGATCTCAAATTGGGTGGTGAGAAATCGCGGGTCAAACCCCACGCCGCCGCTCCCCTGGTTAAAGACCTGAATCAGCGTGTCGTTTTGCTTCACCTGCATCGTCACCGCGGAACCATATTCCTTCGGCATGAAGTGGGTGACGACGGCGGCGGTGATCACCACCAGCAGAAAGACCAGAATAATGAGTGGCAACCGGACGCGGATGACCCGCCAGTAATCCAGAAAGTGAAGCTTTAACTCGCCGCTATCGTTATTATTCATGTGAAGTGAAATGGGTGGGTATGCGCTGACTGCGGCTTGCCGTCAAAGGTAGCACATTCCCCCCGTCATGCAAGGATTGATGACGGGGCTCCGGTCCCGGTTTTGCCGATGGTCAAAAGGCGAAGTTGGCGCCCATGTAGACGACATTTCTCGTGTATTCGAACGAGATATTCTCCGGAGCATTGACAGCGACGAATTGGTAGCCGGCGCTGAGCGAGACCAACCGGTTGACCCTGAAATTCAGGCCGGCTGAGACATCATAGATCGTTTGGGTGAAGGTGTTGATGACCCCGGACTGGTCAAAGTAGTCGACTTCAAAATTCAGGCCGATATTGCCGGAGAGCCGCGGGGTGAAACCATGAGACAGCGCCAGGCCGGTGCGGAAAGTTTGGCGCTGGGTCACGTTCGTCAGGCCGGATGGTTCGGTTCCGTAGCGAGCGTTCCAGGAGAGTGTCGAAGCGGGGCCGAACTGGTAGCTCAGATTGGATTCGCCGTAGGGGCCGAAATACATCGAGTTGCCATCCACCGGATTTTGGTTGAACCGCTGCTCGACGCCCAGGCGTGCGGTCCACTTGAAGCGCGGATTGAAGACTTGGTCAAATCCCACGAGGCCGAAGTTGCCGAAGCTGTTCAGATCCGCACCCCCGGTATAAATGATCGGATTGGCCCGATATTCCACAACCACGGTGGTCTTCGGCAGAAGAAGCCAGTGGAAGGACTGCTTGATGGTCTGCGAGAGGAAGGACTGGGTGTCGTTCAGGCTCTGTTCGAGGTAGTAGTTGGCGTAGCCCTGATATCCGGTGACAGTGGAGAATTTTTCCGTCCACTGGTAGGAGGCATCAATCGAGGTATTGGAGTAGATGTAGTCCCCGTTCACGCGGTTTGTACCGCCGATGATGTTCGTGTCCGGCTGGGACATGTAGGCGGTGGTGGTGTTGATGCTGAGCGTCAGCTTCGGCGTGGCCAGATAGGTTGCGGAAAGGGCAAACTGGCCGTTGAAGTCCACCTTGTCGCCCGGCCGGGTGTAGTAGTAGGTCACCCCGCCACCCAGGCTGGCATTGAGCTGAAGCCGGGGGCTGCCGAACTGATAAGCCACTCCGGCCGCCCAGTTTGTATAGAAGCTGGCGTCCTTGTCTGTGCGCGTGGTGAAGAGGTTGTCGTCGTAACCCTCGCGAATGGAGGCTGTGAAATCGAGCGGGCTGCCCGCGAAGAGGCCGATCGGATTCAAATCGGCTGTGCCGCCTTCTCCCACGGGACGCTCCCCGATGTCTGCGGGAAAGTCGGCGGGAGCGGGAGCCATATAGAAATTATTGTGGGCACTGAAGCTTCGGGTCTGGGCATCCAGACTCCCCGTAACAAGCAGCGCGGACAAAGTCAGGGTGGCCAGAGCCGGGAAGGAACGTCGGTAATGCATAAGCTGTATAGGGCGTTGTAACGATCGCATGTCGATTGGCAACACTTTTAAGGTGAAAAATTTGTCGGATATCAAGATCCGGGAAGGGGTTTCTTCAAAGATGAGCGCAATGCCTTGAGCCTTTGCGATGCAAATTTGGTTCCAGGAACGGCCAGGCTGACTTCGTAAGCGCGGATCGCCTCCTCGGTCTTCCCCGCACTCTCCAGAAAAAATGCATAATATTCATGCAGGGAGGCATTCCCGGGATCAAGACGGATGGCCTCGATATGTGCGTTCTCCGCCGCCTTCTTCTGCCGCAGGCTGGAAAGCGAGATCGCCAATAAAAACTGATTCCATCTCTCCTCCGGTTCAAATTCCGTCGAACGGCGGAGCTGATAGGTTGAGAGGACGTAGCTGTCTCTCGGGGTTTTTGAGGATGGTGCGGATTTGAGCAGGGCTTCCCCCAGGATCCGCCTCAGGCGGGCATGTTGAGGCACGCTCTTCAACCCCTGGCCGGCCAGTTCCTCGACTTGCGCATAGTCGCCCCGAAGAAGCGCGTTCTCCGCAAGATGGGAACGCCACTCGGCGTCAGCATGCCAGAAGAGAAGCAGGGAAAGAAAAACCCCCGCCGCGCAGGAGCCGGACGCGGCGAGCCACCGGGACAACCACCTCCCGCGGCCGGGCTCCGGGGAGGAAATGCCGGAATTCGCCAGCATTCCCGCACAGGCGGCCGCCAGAAGGGCATTTGCTGGGATCTGCATATTGAAGTCAAAGAACGAATGGCAGGCGAAGGCGACCATCGCGCTGAGCGCACCGATTTCCCAGGCGGCCGAGTTGCTCTGGGGCCGGCTGGCCACCGACATCCTCTGCCTCAAGGCGCAGACATAGCCCAGGACGCCCGCCCGCCCATTCATAAAAAATGCGGAGGCGACAAGGACGAGCCCGATGAATCCGAAATCCGCCAGCACCTGCGCCCAGTCATTGTGGGCAAACGTGTCGTCGGCATCCATGAAGTGGTCGCGCAAACGCCGCGAGATCTGTGTGAACGAGCCCGCTCCGGTTCCGGTGAGCGGCTCAAGCTGCGCCTGCCGGAGCGCGGCGGGCCAGAGGCCGGTCCGGTAGGTGTCCTCCATGATTTTACTCATTCTCGCCTGGGCGGTCAGGCTCTGGGAAAACAGGTAATATCCCCCGCCCAATCCCGTCATCAGAACAGCAAGGATCACCAAAAGGATCACCAGTCTTCGATCTCTCGCTCCAATCCCGAGGGCAATGAGACTGAGGAGGAGAAATGTGACCATTCCGCCACAAAGTCCGACCATCCCTCCACGGCTCAGAGTCATGACAGTGCCCGCGACGCAGACGGCCGCCAGATAGGCGAACAGCACCTTGACCCAGACGGCGGAGCGCCCCAGGCAGGCCGTGCCCAGAGCGAGGAAGGTCATCCCGTTTAAAAACCATGCGAGGTGGTTTCCGTTGAGAAAAAGTCCGTGCCCCCGGGCATAACCCCCGCCGGGCTTGCAATACCAGGCCCGGATCTGCTCGCTGAACCAGGGGATCGGCCAAAAGTAGCCGGGCTCGGAAAATTGGATGGCCGCGATAACGACCTGGCCGAGCGCCGCAGCCAGAAGAAGAGAGACGAAGACATACCGGGAGGACGGGGTCGTCAGCACACAGGCAAAAAGGCAATACACCGCCAGGCATGCCGTCACGAGAAAGGTATAAAAAAGCGCCAGTTCCTGGCTGTGGGACTGGAGCGAACGCCACAAGAGCCAGCCCCCGGCAACAAGGGTGGCAATCAGCGCCCCGGGCTGCGGAGGCACCGCGCGCTTCCAGAATACGGCAGTGATCCCGAGGAGTCCGGCCACGGCAACCAGCGCGTAACCTGGGAGACTGAAGGCTGTCCGCATCAGCCCGCCGTAAAAGAATTGTGCCGCGACGATCGCAAGGGCGAGAAGGACGGCAACGAAGAGGCGCATAGCAAACCACAGCATGCGCGACAAGGCCCTCTCTGCTCAACACCGAATATCCGCTGTCGAAAATCCGTTTTCCGGCTACAAAAGGAATCCGGGTATGGATCTGACAGAAAAATTCCTCGTTTCGATGTGCGGCTGGCCGGTCTTCAAAGAAGCCCGCGCGATCCATGCCTCCGGAAAGGTCACGGAGGCTTCCTACGAACCGCCGCTTCTCAGAGGGAAAGTGTCCTCTGCGGGGAAGACCTTTTTTTCAGGTCTGAAGATCCGGAACGCCATTGACGTGGAGAACCTCTGTCCCTGCCGGGAGTCCCGCGGTCGGGGGATCATCTGCGCCCACGCCGTGGCCGTCGGCCTCGCGGTCCTGCATCCACCGGCAAAAAAGGCAGCGCCTGTGCCAGCGGTCCCGCCTTCCAACAAAAGCACCACCTTCGACCAACCAAAAGTCTCGATCACTCTGGAGGGTTCGCTCAGGCATCTCGAGGCGGACATCACCTTCCATTACTCCCGGCCGGACATGGCCAACCACGAAGCCGAAGCCGGCGTGTTGAAGGAGTTCATGGCGATGGGGTTTGAAGATGTCCGCGGCAAGGCCGCCCTTCGCGGCGAAGAGACTGTCGTGCGGTTTTTCTCGGCCACGCTCCCGCGCCTGCGCAAAAAATGGGACGTCCGCGAGGGCGAGCGCCTTCAACACGTCACCCGCGACATTGTCCGCATCGAACCCCGGTTCGCTCTCCGGGAGAAAGAGGATGGCTGGCTGGATTTTCACATCCACTTCACGGCCGGCAATGAGGCCGTGCTTTCCCATCAGGAAATCCAGCGCCTCCTGCAAAGCGGATCGCCCCGTTTAAAGCTCAAGGATGGCCGGATTGCCGTGCCGGATGCGGACCTGGCGGCAGATCTCGAGGAGGTCCTCCGGGACTCGGATCTCACGCAGGAACGAGGGGTCTACCGCGTTCCCGCCATCCAGCGTGCCTATTTGGAAGCCAGCATTTCGGATTGGACAGGAACCGGCCGTCCCGCCAATCCCGCAGCCGAGCTGAAGGCGGACGGCGTGCGATCCCGCCTGCGGGCTTATCAGGTCGACGGAGCCGGCTGGCTTTTGGCGCTTGCGGAAAAAAGGGCCGGCGGGCTGCTGGCCGATGAGATGGGACTCGGAAAAACGGTTCAGGCGCTCGCCATGGTGGAGTCCCGGCCGGGCCCGCATCTTGTTGTCTGCCCTTCCTCTCTGGTCTGGAACTGGTGCCGGGAAGCGGCGGAGTTTGTTCCCAGCCTCAAAGTTCTCGCGATCGAAGGTGCCGGGCGCGAGGAACTTCTCGCAAAAGTTCCGGGGTCCAACCTCGTGATCACCAGCTACGCCCTGCTCCGCCGGGACATCGAGCGCTACAGCGGATTCCATTTTTCCACAGCAATTCTCGACGAGGCCCAGCATATCAAAAATCCCGACAGCCAGAATGCCAAAGCGGCCTGCGCGCTGCGGGCGGACGCGAGGTTCATCCTCACGGGAACACCGCTGGAAAATTCCCTGCGCGACCTCTGGTCGCTTTTCGACTTTCTTCTCCCCGGTTATCTCGGTGCCAGAAAAGATTTTCAGGAACGGTATGAGAAACCGCTTCTGGAAGGCGGGAGCGCTCCGCTGTGGGAGCGTCTGAACCGCCGGGTCCGCCCGTGGATGCTGCGCCGCAAGAAGGCCGACCTCCTCCCGGATCTTCCCGATAAAATCGAGCAGATCGTCGAAGTCGAACTCACCCCCGCGCAGAAGGCCGTTTACACGCAGCTCCAGATCGCCGCGCGCGCCGAGGTCGATGCCCTCAAGGAATCCGGTGGAGCCGCCCGCATGCGTGTGCTCACCGCGCTCCTGCGCCTGCGCCAGGCCTGCTGCGACCTCCGCCTGCTTGGCCGGGACGCTCAGGGCTCTTCCGCGAAGCTCGACGCGCTTCTGGAACTCGTCGGAGAGGCGGTGGATGGCGGGCACCGCGTGCTGGTGTTCAGCCAGTTTACGGCCATGTTGGACCTCATCGCCCCCGCTCTGGATGCCGCCGGATTCCCCTGGTGCCGGCTCGACGGCTCGACAAAGGACCGCGCCTCCGTCGTGGATAAATTTCAATCCGATCCCTCCATCCCGGTTTTTCTCATCAGCCTCAAAGCCGGGGGCACGGGGCTCAACCTCACCGCCGCAGACACCGTCATCCACTTCGACCCCTGGTGGAATCCCGCCGTCGAAGCTCAGGCTACGGACCGCGCCCACCGGATCGGGCAGCGAAATGTCGTCACTTCGATCAAACTTATCGCCCGGGATACGGTGGAACACCGGGTGATTTCCATGCAGGAGAAAAAACGCGCGCTCATCTCCGGGCTCCTGGACGCCGAGACTCCCGCGCTCAGCAGCGCGGACTGGGAGGAATTGCTCGCTTAACCGGCTGAGAGCGTCCGAAACATTTGCCTCTCCTCAAATCCTCGAAAAGGACCGAACCGGGCGGCTTCAGGGTATGATTTCGGAACCGATACCCGCGTTGGTAAAAATTTCCAGGAGGAGGCAATGCTGGATCTGGCCTCCGATCAGATGGGTTTTTTTCACCCCTTTTCTCAAGGCGGCCGCCGCGGATTGGACTTTGGGAATCATCCCGCCCTCGATGATTTTTTGTTTGATCAATTTTTCCACCTGCGCGGCTGTCAGTGAGGGGATGAGCGAAGTTTTATCGTTCTGATCCCTCATGATTCCCGGGACATCGCTCACAAAGATGAGCTTGGTCGCCTGCAGCTCGGCCGCCAGAGCGGCGGCGGCAATGTCCGCATTGATATTGAGAACAGCGCCCTCGGCGGTGGCTCCAATCGGGCTGATGACCGGAACGATTTCATTGTGGATCGCATCTTTGATCCCGGTCGCGTTCATTTGGGCGGCTTCGCCCACGAACCCGATGTCCACCACCTCGCCGCTCTCGCTGGTCTGCGGGGGCAGGCGCCTGGCCTGAAATACGGTCTTCCCGGAGAAGCCGATGGCGCGGCCGCCATACTCCCCGATCGTGCGGACGATGGAGGGATTGATTTCCCCATCCAGAGTCTCCTCGACAATCCTGATCGCCTGATGGTCTGTGACCCGCAGGCCGTTGACAAACCGTGCCTTCAGGCCGGCTTCGCGCATTCTTGCGGTGATCGCTTTTCCTCCCCCATGCACCAGGACGGGATTGATGCCGACGGCCTCAAGGAAAACGACATCCCGCAAAAACTTCTCCACGATCTGCTCATCCTCCATGGCGGCACCGCCATACTTGATGACAAAGGTGTGGCCGCGGAACTCCTGGATGTAGGGCAGGGCCTCGATGAGGCTCTCGGAGCGCGCGGCGGGAGTGAGAAGGCCGGTCATTTATTCGCCCAGATTGAGGCGCACGTATTCTTCCGTCAAATCTGTTGTCCAGACGACGTGGGAAGGTTTGCCAAGCTTGAGGTCCACGGTGACGCGGAATGCTTTTTTCGCGGCCACCTGTCGGAGCTTTTTCACCGGGGTCTTGGAGACGGTGCCGTTGATCGCCACCGGGAGGGCATCGTAAAATATGTCTGTCGCCGATTCCTTCATCTTGGCCCCGCTGTAGCCGACGGCGTCCAGAATGCGACCCCAGTTCGGGTCTCCGCCCGCCCAGGCGCATTTGACCAGTGTGGAGTTGGCGATCGCCTCGGCGGCCCGGCGGGCATCCGCCTTGCTGGCCGCCCGGCGGACCTCCACTTCGACAAAACGCGAGACGCCCTCGCCGTCTTTCACAATCATCCGCGCCAGTTCGCGGTTGATGAAATCGAGCGCGCTGCGGAAGATGGCGGGAGACGGCGAAATACCGCTCTCCCCGTTGGCCAGCAGGATCACCGTGTCGTTGGTGCTCATGTCCCCGTCGATCGTGATCCGGTTGAAGGAATCCTCGACCGAATCCTTCAGAGCCTTGCGCAGAGCCTCCGCCGGAACGATCGCGTCCGTCGTCACCAGGCAGAGCATGGTGGCCATGTTGGGGTCGATCATCCCGGCGCCCTTGGCCATGCCGCCTATCCGGAACTTCCCGTCGTGCGTCGTGACCTCCAAGGCGATCTCCTTGGCAAAAGTGTCGCTGGTCATGATCGCCCTGGCCGCTTTGCCGGCCCCGGCGCGATTCAGCTTAACGCCGGATATTCCCCTCAGCACAGCCTCCATGGGCATCGGAACCCCGATCCGTCCCGTTGAGCAGATCAGCACCTGCTGGGACTTCACCCCAAGCGCTTTGGCGGTGGCCGAGGCCATCGCGCGCGCATCGGCCAGGCCTGTGGGACCGGTGCAGGCATTCGCATTTCCGCTGTTGAGCACCACGGCCCGGGCACGGCCGGCACGCAGGTGCTCGGCGGATATGCGGACCGGGGCGGCCTTGACCTTGTTGGTCGTAAAAGTCGCTGCCGCTGTGGTGGCCGCGCTTTCGGAAAAGACAATGGCGAGATCATCGCGCGTGATTGTCCCTGTCTTGATCCCACAGCCCGCGGCCCCGGCAACAAAGCCTGCGGAGGCGCAGACGCCGCCTTGGATTTTTCGCATCTTGTTCATAAAAGTCCTGAAGTCTCCTCTAGTCCGGCCATCAGATTAAAATTCTGCACGGCTTGTCCGGCCGCCCCCTTGACCAGATTGTCCACGGCCGAGAGCAGGATGAGCGTTTTTGCCCGCTCGTCATACCTCGCTGAAATATCACAAAAATTCGTCCCCGTGACATTCTTTGTGTCAGGAAGATTTTTAGAGACCCTCACGAAGGGCTCTCCGGAGTAGGCGGACTCCAGGGCGGGCAGGATCGCATCCGCGCGCACTCCGTTGGCAAGTCGCGCAAAAATCGTCGTGTGAATGCCCCGCGTCATGGGCGCAAGATGCGGAACAAAAGTGATCACCACCGTCTTTTTCGCTGCCAGGGACAGCTCCTGCTCGATCTCGGAGAGATGCCGGTGTTTGGGCACTCCATAGGCCCGGAGGCTTTCGTTACACTCCCCGTAAAGCAACATGGTCTCCGCCTTCCGCCCCGCCCCGCTCACCCCGCTTGCGCTCGAAACCGCGATGTCGTCCGCCAGAATCAGACCGGCTCTCAGCAGGGGAGCCAGAGGAAGAAGGATGCTCGTGGGGTAGCACCCCGCAGAGGCGACAAGCCGTGCGCCCCGGATCTCCCGGCGATGGATCTCGGGCAAGCCATAAACGGCGTGCGGCAGAAGATTCTCAACCCCGTGGCTCTCCCCATAATATTCGCGATACACCGCCGCATCACGCAGACGGAAATCCGCGCTGAGATCAATCACCCGCTTGCCCGCTTCAAAAAGAGGCCCCGCAAACTCCGCCGCCAGCCCGTGAGGCAGGGCCAGAAAGAAAAAATCCGCGCCGCAAGCCAGGAGTCCGGCCATCGAGGGCTCGCAGAAGATCAGTTCGGAAAAGTCACCGCGCCCGGCCATTCGAGGCAGAACATCAGCGACCTTTTTCCCAGCATGCTGACGCGAGGTCACGGCCACGACCCTCGCCGAGGGATGCCGCGCAAGAATCGCGCAGAGCTCCTCGCCCGAGTAACCGTTGGCTCCGATGATGGCGACTGGAATCATTTGCGGGGATTGTTCCTGCGAACCCGCACCAACGACAAGAACGAAAGAAAGTTTTTGCGGGGCAAAAAACCTCGTCAGTAAAACGACCGACTGCGCATGTTAAAATACTGGGGTGGCCGACGGGACTCGAACCCGCAACAGCCAGTACCACAAACTGGAGCTCTACCATTGAGCTACGGCCACCGGATTGGACACAAGTCATGATGACAATGTCCATCTCCGATACAACCCGTTAGGCCCCTGCCTTGTCAACGTGCTTCTTGCAGGAAACCTCCGAAAGACCGGGCTTTCTTTGAATCCAAAGGACCGGACACTCCGTTTCGAGCGGAAAACCAGCGCCGCCCGCTTTCCTGAAAGCGCAAGTCGGAACCGTTCATATACCGGACGGACAGGGTGCCCCCACCCGCGCATTCTACCCCTTAGTCAACCGGCGTACAAAAAAACGCCGCATGCCATTCAGGCATGCGGCGTTTTTGTCAATGAGATCGGTGGATTCTAGCTCTTCTGGTCCAGAATCGCGGCCTTGACCTGCTCTGGAACCTGATCGAAATGCGATGGTTCCATCGAATACGACGATCGGCCCTTCGAAAGTGATCGGATGGCTGTCGCATACCCAAACATTTCCGAAAGAGGAACCTCGGCGTTGACCGTGCAAAGATGCCCCTTGTTTTCGATGCCCATAATCTTCGCGCGGCGTCGGTTGAGATCGCCCATGATATCCCCCTGGAATTCGTCCGGCGTGATATTTTCCACCTTCATGATTGGCTCGAGCAGGATCGGCTTCGCCCGCTTCAGCGCATCTTTAAGCGCGAAAATGGCGGCCATCTTGAAGGCCATTTCGTTCGAGTCCACATCGTGATAGCTGCCGTCGATGATTTCCACATGCACGTCGATGACCGGATACCCGGCAACAACGCCATTCAGAACGGCCTCATTAAAGCCCTTGATCACAGCAGGGATAAATTCTTTCGGAATGGTCCCGCCAACAACCTTATTCTCCGTCGTCACGCCCTTGCCACGCTCATTTGGTGTGACCTTGCAGATCACATGCCCGTATTGACCACGCCCGCCAGATTGCTTCACGAGTTTGCCCTCTCCATCCGCCGGGGCCAGGATCGTTTCCTTGTAGGCGATCTGCGGTTTCCCGGAATTGGCTTCAACCTTGAACTCACGCAGCATGCGGTCCCGGATAATTTCCAAATGAAGCTCGCCCATGCCTGCAATGATCGTCTGGCCGGTATCCTCATTGGTAAAAACACGGAAGGTGGGGTCCTCTTCCGCAAGACGCTGCAGGGCAATTCCCATTTTCTCCTGGTCAACCTTTGTCTTCGGCTCGACCGCCATCGAAATAACCGGGTCAGGGAAGGACGGGGGCTCAAGAAGAATCGGGTGATCCTCATCGCAGAGCGTATCCCCGGTCGTGATGTTCTTGATGCCGACAATGGCAGCGATGTCCCCGGAATAGCATGTGTCGATATCCTCGCGCTTATCGGCCTGGATCTGAATCAACCGGCTAATGCGCTCCCGCTTGTTCGTGCGCGGATTGTAAACAGTGTCTCCTTTGGAGAGCTTGCCCGAGTAAACGCGGAAGAATACCAGCTTCCCAACGAACGGGTCACTCCAGAGCTTAAATGCCAGCGAGCAGAAATTCGCATTATCGTCCGATATGACCTCTATAGTTTCGGACACATTATCCGGATTGAGCCCCTTGGCAGGCAAAACATCGAGCGGTCCCGGAAGATAATCCATCACGGCGTCAACCAGGAATTGCACACCCTTGTTTTTAAATGCGGATCCGCCGACGACGGGGACAAAACGGTTTGCGATAGTCTGGCGGCGAATCGCGGCCTTGAGGTCCATTTTTGAGATTGGCTTTTCCTCAAGGAACATCATGCCCAGCTCCTCATCCAGATCGCACATCTGAGCGACCAGATCAGCATACGCTTTTTCTGTGGCCGACTTGAACTCCTCGGGAATTTCCTGAATTTCATAAGTCGATCCCATCACATCGTTGTCGAGATAGATCACAGCCTTATGATTGATGACATCCAGCTGGCCCTTCAGGTAATCTTCCCTCCCCAGCGGAATAAGAACCGGCCAGGCGTTTGCTCCGAGCTTGGTCCTCATGCTTTGCACCGCCGCCTCGAAATCAGCGCCTGTGCGGTCCATCTTATTAACAAAAGCAATGCGTGGAACACCGTATTTTGTCGCCTGGCGCCAGACGGTTTCTGACTGCGGCTGAACGCCCGCAACGCCGCAAAATACCGCAATCGCCCCGTCAAGGACACGGAGTGAGCGCTCGACTTCAGCCGTAAAATCCACATGGCCCGGTGTATCGATAATATTAACGCGCATCTTAATGCCCTCATAGGCCTTGTAGATGCCCTCCTCGGGACGCTGCATCCACGCACAGGTCGTAGCCGCCGAAGTGATCGTGATGCCACGCTCGCGCTCCTGCTCCATCCAGTCCGTCACGGTCGTGCCCTCATGCACCTCACCGATCTTATGAATCATTCCCGTGTAGAAAAGAATCCGCTCGGTCAGCGTGGTTTTGCCGGCATCGATGTGAGCAGCGATTCCGATATTGCGTGTGCGCTCAAGTGGATAAGCGCGGTTTGGTGAATTGGGATTTTCTGACATAAAGATAGGTTGACTCTGTTTCCAGGGCTCTTTCCCCAGGAGAAGGAACTCCATTTCGGAAAGCGGCGCGGAAAGATGAGAGTTGTGAAGGTAATCTACTGGGGAGTGGACTCAACAAAAAAGCAATAAATTCTCAAGGGGCGATCTCGTTGTTCCGAGAGAGTCAGGGGCTGCAGGAATTCCCGCTGCTGTCGCAGAGCAAAGCCGGGGGTCTCCGATCTCCCTTCGAAGCACAATCTGCCGCCGCCTTCCCGGTGGCGGATAAAACTTTCAAGGTTTAGAGGTAGTATCCAATCGCCCGCAGAGCAGCCTTCCCCGCCATCAAGAAGCTTCAAGATAAAAAAAGCCCGGCACTTTGTTTCCAAAGTGCCGGGCGTAATACTGGCAACGACCTACTCTCGCACAACCTATAGATGCACTACCATCGGCTCAGCAGCGTTTCACTTCCGTGTTCGGAATGGGAACGGGTGGGTCCACTGCGCAAGATCACCAGACGATGAAGATCTGCCTGAGCAAATCACCAGGTGTCTGGAGACACCCTGCATTTTTTCAATCAAAGAACATTCGCGGGGCTGAAATCCGGATCACGGACCTGAAGCCTGCTATGATTCTCTGACATTCGCATATTAGGGGATAGACTACTACTCCAAGTCAATCAAGACTGTAAGATGGAGAAAAAAGCCGAACGAGTATTAGTATCGCTAAGCTGAACACATTGCTGCGCTTACACCCGCGACCTATCAACGTGGTGGTCTTCCACGACTCTTCAGGGAGATTTCATCTT
>Ga0247840_10008260_pt1 | contig 14042 bp, 15 predicted proteins | sample LaCruzMarch2015__FD_192404 | JGI IMG/M metagenome (GOLD analysis project Ga0247840, IMG submission 192404) | Freshwater microbial communities from meromictic Lake La Cruz, Castile-La Mancha, Spain - LaCruzMarch2015_17m | ecosystem: Environmental > Aquatic > Freshwater > Lake | place: Spain...
CTTGAGGTTTGCTAAAATAGAAAAGCATCTGGAGGATTGGCCGAGCGGTTTAAGGCACCATCTTGGAAAGGTGGCGAAGTGCAAGCTTCCGTGAGTTCGAATCTCATGTCCTCCGCCAGTCGCAAATTAACCCTTTATTTAAAAGGGTTTTTTAATTAAGCAATACATGTTGGGTATACTTTTGGGTATACTTTTCGTAAAAACAACAATTAATATTAATTAATAGTCTTCAGTTTATTTAAATATTCTCTTATCATACTTGATGCTCGATCTTCGATTTCACTGAAAAACTTAGGATTTTCGTCATAAACAAATTTATCTTGTTCAACAGTTGGTTGTGCATCTCTTATTGCTCTAAATGTTTCTGAATATTTGACATCAAACTTAAATCTTTTAAAAATATCACCCTGTTTCTTACATCGAATTCTTAACTCAACTAAATCATTAAATAATTCTTCGAAATAAAACGGTTTGTAATTTGAAAGAGCTGATGAAAATTCATTATAACTTTCCTGAAATTTTTTATATTTTTTTAACTCAAATTCCTCAAGTTCTTTTGCATCTGTAGGTACGTTTTCTATATAGTTTGGGTACAAACTTGCTGTACTCCAAATAACATTAATTGTTCTTTCCCAAATTAACATTAAAATCTCTTGCTCTTTTTCAAAATGTTTCTGACTAACATAAGTTGCATTATTGTTAATCATTTTAATTTTTTCTATTTCAGTTACTAATTGAGACTTATATTTTTCTAGTTCATTATCGTGTTTTGATTTTTCATCTTGCAAAATTCTATTTGCCCATATCTTACCGAGCCAACTTGATAATCCAACAATTATTAATCCAGAACCGCCAACACTTACAATGATTGCTCCAGCTACATCGAAAATTAATTTTGACATAAAAACCCTCTCTATCTCTATAGTATTATATCAGTTTTGCTTTTTAGTAAATTTGAATTAAAAAAACTGGCAAACTACTTGGTGAAAAACACTTTTTAGATTTCTCAATCATGGAAACCATGCAAAGTGCTAATTTGTAATTCATTTAATATTAGAACTCTTTTAATGAACTATTTATTCTAATGGAATATAGTATAAAAATTAATTGATATTAATCGATAAGTTTTTTAACTATGATAAACACAAAAAGGAATTTTATGAAAAAAACACTCAAGTGTACAGTTTATACTAAAGAAGAAAAAGATAAGATTCTTGAGTTATACCCTATAAATTAAAAGAGTGTTTAGGAACTAACCATAGTATATTTTCTTTTAGACATCAAAAGATTAAAGTTTGACGAGAAATGAAACTTAAATATGGTAAGATCTTCTATTTTAGTGGTCAAAATGCCGAAATAAGAAAACTAAAAGGATGCAAAATTAATCGCAAAAATACAAACATGAACCCACTCAAGATACTTCAACTTATTATTTTAAGAATTATTCAATAACCAATTTAATAAATAGCTAAGTACATAATTATAAATATAACTAATAGAGAAAGTATAAACTTATGGTTCTCAATATGATTTAAAGTTAAAAGCTTTATATATTCACAGTGGTGTTTATGTTTTTTAGCTAAAGCGATTTTATTAACTTTTTCAAGACTACTAAAATTATGAACATTTAAATAGTTTGATCTTGTATACTCATGATTTGCATATTCAACTATTATTTCAAAATACATATCCCCAAATGATTTTCTATTTAATCGCCCAGTAAGATACTCTTGACTCATCATTTCTAGTCTATTTATCAAATGACCAACTGACATATATAGATTACCTTTTATTTTATGTTCTTTTTTATTTCCTACATACTTATTTATCTCGGAGTCAAGCTTTTGAATTTCATCATACATAATAAAGTGTTGAGTAGATTGTCCATTCTTAAATTGCTTGTATGCTACTGTTATAACTCCAATAGAAGTAAGTATTTGAAGATATAATGACAAATTATTATCTGTTTTCAAATATGTCCATAAATCTATTAAAATCTGTTTCAAGTTATTCAATTACTTCCCCTTTTTATCTGTATCTGCTGGCTTTGGTTTTGGTAAGTCTACTAAAGGCATTAAACTCTTTTTTGCAATATCATTATTGTTTACTTCTGGAATTTTAATTTCATTTTGTTTAATAGCATTTTCGATTTTATTTGACATTATTTTTCGCCCATTTACATTGATTACTCTTCAATATATTCCATTAGATCTCCTGGTTGAACACATAAATATTTACATAATTTATCAATAACAGTAATTGTAACAGGTTCGTTATTAGAAAATTTTGCAATTGTTCCTTGCCCCAAATTCAAATCAATTTTAAGTTTATTCTTAGGTATTCCTCTTCTGTTTAAAATATCTATTAATTTGTAATATTTTATTGCCATAGCTATTCTCCATATATTAATATTAACATAAATGCAGAAAATTGAATAAATATGTTGATTAATGCATTTTTTTGCATTATAATTCATTTAACTGAACATATATTCAAATTTCTGAATAAGGGAAATAAATGAAAAGAAAATTCAAGAATTTAGAAGAATGGTGCATAGAAAACAACAGATTAGATTTAATAAATGAATGGGATCATAAGAACAATTTACCTTTCACACCTCAAAATGTGACTTACGGTTGCAACACTATCGTCGGTTGGATAGATATCAACGGATGTGATTGGGTTGCTCGGATTAATTCAAGAACAATTCAAAGTCAAGGCTCTCCTTATTTGGCTGGAAAGAAAATTAAAATTGGGTTTAATGATTTATTAACTACACATCCTGAACAAGCAAAAGATTGGGATTATGAAAAAAATAATGAACTTTATCCGACTATGATAACTGCTGGAAGTAACCATGAAGTGAACTGGTTATGTGAGTTGAAGCATCCATACAAATCATCCCCATATGAGAAAATCAGATCAAAAAAATGTCCATATTGTTCGAATCGAAAATTATTAAGTGGATTCAATGATTTAGAAACTAGATATCCTAAACTAGCTAGTGAATGGGATCTTGAAAAAAATAAAGGTTTAAAACCTTGCGATGTTTTTCCATTTACGAGTTTGAAAGTATTCTGGAGATGTAAAAATGATCATTCATGGCAAGCCACTATAAATTCTAGACATAAGAATGGTTGTCCTCAGTGTGCATATGCATTACGTATATCCTTTAGAGAAAAAATTGTTTGGTTCTATATTAAAAAATACTTTCCTTTATCAATTCCAAATTATCGATTTTCAGATTCTTCAAAACACGAGCTTGATATTTATATTCCAAATTTAAGAATTGGAATAGAATATGATGGAACGTTTTATCATCAAAATAGTAATAGGGATAAATTAAAAGATAAAATCGCTAAACAGAATGAAATAAACTTAATACATATAAGAGAACCAAAACTTCCTAGTCTTGGCATTAAAACTAAATGTTTTAAGTTAAAAAATCTCAGTGATTTAGAATTGGTAAAATGTATAAAAAAGTTAATTCTCTATATCAATCAATTTGAGAATTACTATCAAACAATTGATTTAGTTCTTAAAGATGATATTCAAGCAATAAACCAATTGGTTCTAAACTACAGTATAAAAAAGACTTTTAGAATGGTTTATCCTGAAGAAGTAAAATATTGGGATATATCAAAAAATGAACTAATAACTCCAGACATGGTATATGCAAAATCTAAAAATAGAATAAATTTCACTTGCGAAAATAATCATAAATTTAATATGACATTAAATAATTACTCAAATAAAAAACGATGTCCAATATGCTTTGGAACCCATACAGTAAATCCTGGTGTAAATGATTTATTAACAAAACGTCCAGAGATTGCCAAACAATTTCACCCAACTAAAAACGGAAAATTGTCTGCATTCGATATAAGACCTTACTCTAGAAAAATGCTTTGGTGGATATGTGAACATGGAGTAGAATGGGAAGCTCGACCTCATGATAGAAAATCTAGTAAATGTATCTGCCTACTACATAAAAGAGTTAAAGTTCGAAATTAGATTTAAAATATTTCTAGTCCATAAAACTGAACATATAGTTTGAATGCATGATAATTTTAAACTATACTTAATTAGAAAAAATAAAGAGAGAAGCTATGAAAAAAAATAGTTTAAGAAATGAAGATGGTTTAGAAGTTAATGAAATGAATCATTTCATAAGCACAGAAAAAATACAAAAAAATAATAAATTTAGAGTAATTTCTCTTTTCAGTGGGTGTGGTGGGATGGATTTAGGCTTTGAAGGAGACTTTCAGATTTTTGGCAAAAACTATGAAAGAAACCCTTTTGAAATAGTTTTCTCAAATGATATTGTTGAGAAAGCCACTAAAACTTATAATTATAATTTTAAACACCACTCTATTTGTGCTGATATAAAGAACATCGATTTGAATAATTTGCCTGAAGCAGAAATAGTAATAGGTGGATTTCCGTGTCAGGATTTCAGTTTAGCAGGAAAAAGAAAAGGTCTTTCCACAGAACGTGGACAACTTTATCTTGAAATGAAGAAAGTAGTTGAACATGTTAACCCCTTAGCTTTTGTCGCAGAAAACGTTGACGGAATTAGAAAAAATAAAAATGGAGAATCTAAATCTGCTCTAGATGTAATAATTGATGATTTTAGATCTTTGAATTATGATGTTATGTATTTACCATTGAATGCTGCAAATTATGGTGTACCACAAAATAGAGTTAGAATTATAATAATTGGTATAAGAAAAGATCTTATGAAAAAAATAAAATATCCGCTAATGACTCATGGTGATAATTCTATTAACGAAATTTTAACCGCAAAATTTGCAATTGACGACTTATGGAATCAACACAACAACCCACTTTTCTATAATCACTCTATCAAAGATTATTCAAAGGCAAAATTTTATTTTGGTAAAAAAATGCAAGGTAATAATAGAATTAAAGACAACAAACCAGCTCCAACGATTCGATCAGAACATCATGGAAATATTGAAGGTCATTATCGAGTACTAAACGAAGATATTAGTATTGACGATGTTTCAAACTGGAGAAGATTAAGTGTACGTGAATGTGCCCGATTACAAACATTTCCAGACAGTTTCATTTTCCCAGTAAATAGTTCTGATGCATATAAGCAAATAGGTAATGCAGTACCTCCAATTTTAGCATGGCATATTGCAAGAGCACTTTATATGTCACTAACATCAAAATAAATATTTGATAGGTCTTGACCCTTTTCATAATACATTTTTGCTTCTGGTGTACCATTAAATTGACCATGTGAGAATCTACATTCATTTCTTAAAACTAAAACACTATTGGTTTTTGTATTTTCTATCTCAATAATTAAATTTAATTGAGAATCAGGAACCGAATAATTAATTTTTTTAATCCTAAAATTCTTTTCAAATTCGTTCTTTGATGGCACTCTAAACAATTTCAGTTCATAACCATCACTTTTCCCATAATAATATTCCATTTCATAAATCTGCAAGAATCTAGAAATATTGTCATTACTTAAATCTCTTTTTATAGTAGTAACTAGATTTTGCCCTGCAACTTCAGAGCAAATTTTCTTTAGACTTATATAATCAAAATTATGCTTTAGAATCTCATTTATCCATTTAGAAAACACTTTTTCTCTTGTTATACTATTTGTATATAATTCAAAATCTTCTATACTTAAAATATTCTTTGGAATTATCGAAATAATATTATTAAATCTAAATTCAACTTTATCACTTACATAAATAGATATTATATTCCCATTATATTCTCTATAATATTCCTCTTTTAAATTTGAAAGCAGAAAGTTCCAAGTCCATAAAAACCAATTATTATATTCGAATTTTGAGAAAGTTTTAAATATGTGTAATCCTCTCGTATATTTTTTATCAGTTAATGTATTTAAAACTTTATACAATCCCATATTTTCTAAAATAAAACTATCTTCTTTTAATGATATTAACTTATCACTGACACAAATGTCATATGGAATCTCTTTTTGCGTATCATTGCCTGACCACGCTAAAAAATCCCCATATTGAACATTAAATTTGGAAAAAATCAATTTACCAAGTTTCTTACTATTTTTTATAATGTTTAAAACATCATTTCGTTGAATATTCTGATACCTAAACACATTATTCTTTGGATAACCCAAAATTGATTGTCGAGCAATATAATCAATAATTTCGGTATTATACTCTGCTACAACTAATCCATTTCCTCTTAAACTCAATAAATAAATTTCAACTAAAACTGTAATCTCTCTTAAATGTGTTTTTTCATCAGCCATTTCTCTTAAATTGATCACTATTAAAGAAATCATAAATTGATATATCCAACGAATTACATATTTTTAATAAACTTAAAATAGTTACATTTCGCTTTCCATTCTCAATAGATGAAATATAAGTTCTATCTAACCCACAAATAAAAGCAAATTTTTCTTGAGATATGTTTCTTGATTTTCTAAGTTGTTGGAGTCTAATTCCAACATCAGTTGCAATTGTGATCATGTGTTCCCCTTTAATAGTATTGTTTAATAAAGTGTCATTTATATCAACGGACTATAAGTCACATAAATGCTACAATAAAACACCATCATTTTTCCGCATTTTCAAATGATTTCTATGAAATTTCTTTTTTATTAATTCTTGGGACAAAATATATCAAGAAATTAAAAATGTCCCCAATTATGAAAATTCAATAATACCGCTTAAATAAAGGCTTTTCGGCTTGCTGAAAATGCTAAAAACGTGTCAAAAGGGACACGCCTTATCCTGCTAAAATAAAATCTTCTTTTTAAAACTCAGCTTTCGTATAAATTGTCTTTAAAATCACACTTTAAGTATGCAATAGAGTTCATTTCCGAGATTCATTTGGAGATATTAGTATTAAATTCATATCCAATAATTATGAACTTGCATTATATGATCCACCTAATTTATTACTATTTTTATAATTCATTAACTCTAATACTTAATTTTACTTATGAATTATTGTAAGATAAAAAAGCAATTCATTCTAAAGAGAGGTAAATATGAATCACTACAGTTTGGAAGTCATTTTTGAAGCAGGTAAATCGACAGGACAAATCTGGCAATATCACAATTTAACTGAACAACAAGTTCATGAAGCGTATGAATCACTAACTTTAAAGAATTTAAGAGAAAGTGCTGTTTATGTAATTGATAATAGAAACAAGCAAAATAAAATCACATATGATGAATTTGTATTCAATTGTTAGATTTAACAATATTTGCAAAACTATTAGGAAATAAAATAAGCCTATTATATATTCACCAATTAATTCATCATTAAACTCATTCTAGACGTTTTCTTGTTTAGAGATGCAAATACACTCAGTAGCATATTAAACTCGTTCAGAGGGCTTTAAAACGCTTTATATCTTGTTATAAAGAATAACATGGATAAACTTCTTTAATTAAAACAAAATTTGTATAATTATCCACTAGAATTATTTTTAATAAATTCATACTTAGATCAATAAAATCAAACAAATATATATTATAAAGTGCATTTATATAGTGAGTAATTGATAATTTCTTCTTTAGCAGGATAAGGTGTGGGCTAAATAGCCCACTTTCAGCATTTTCGACAAGTCGAAAAGCCTTTATTTAAAAGGGATTTCTGAATTTGTGAAGATTAGCCCACTATAGTTTTTTTAACATTTTTTGGGCTAAATTAATTATTTATGTTAAAAGTAAAATAATCTACAAAATGCTATAGTTTCTTTTTTTGAAGGTATTTATTGTTACTTATTCACATTTTATAGAATCTATAAAAATGATTTATACCTTTTAAATAAAGGCGATTTTACAATATTGTGTGCATTTTTTTAACAGAGTTTTTATTAAAATTATATAGATTCGTTCTCTTTATTTATACTGTCTTTGTTCAGAAACAACCAACGAGTAAGTTATATCTTTAAGTTTGATTCTGTAATTAATTCTTCAATATTGTTTTACCATTCAACTATGTTTAGTTTGTCTAACTTTTCCAGTTATTATACAATGTATAAAAGTTGATTATACCTTTTAAATAAAGGGGATTTTACAATATTGTGTGCATATTTTTCAACAAATGTTTAATCAAATTATACGATTTATTTCACTTTATTTATTCTTTACAAGATTATGGTTAATCAAGAAGTAAATTGCAGCTTTAAGTTTGATTCTGTTATTAATTTTTAATAGTGTTTTAGCATTCAACTATATTTAGTTTATTTAACTTTTCCAGTTATTATACAATGTATAAAAGTTGATTATGCCTTTTAAATAAAGGGGATTTTGCAATATTGTGTGCATGTTTTACCGATACTTTCGCAATAGAAAAAAGACTAAATATTAATAAACTTATCTGTCTTTGATATAGCTATATATTATGTTACATAATACTGAAATTTCTTTTTCGCATTATAGATGCTGTATTTCTTAAACAATATTTTTAGTTTTCATCTAACTTAGATTTATTTAATGTTTTTTCTAAAATTGATAATAGTTCAAGATGTTCTGCATACAAATTAGTATTGTAAATATAGTATATATAATCTGTCAGTTCGAGAATCTTATTACAATTGAATAAAAACTCATTTACCTTGAAATTATCAAGATTCAGTATAAGATCTTTTGATATTATTAAATTATTATTAAGATCAATTGGATATCTCATAGATTCAGAAATAATATTACTAGATCCCAATGACACAAAATACTTAAGTAAATTCTCAAAATCTATAATTTCACTATCTTTAACTCCATAATCAATAAGTTCAGCTTTACTTTCTTCCAGCAATTTGATCAAATTGTGTGAGTTTATTCTTAATTTCTTTAATGTATATTCGCCTCTACTTAAACCATAATTTAAATTCATATCTTTAATCAGTATTTCAATATAATGTACTATCAAAAAAGTCAAAGGGTATATTATTTTTAGTTCACTCCTAACAGAACTTAATAATAAGTCTATAGATGTTCTATATCCTTTTAGATAGAAAGCAAATGCTTGGATTTCAACTTCAACATCGCTCATATTACTTTCAAATTCAATTTTCTTCTTATTTATTAATTGAATATTCTTTTTAACTTTTCTATTCATTATAATCCCCCTTATTTGCCTTATATATAAATTAATAGATTTATTTAAAAGGTTTGTTACTTAATCTTAATGCGAAATTTAACATTTTTTGTATAAAGCACTTTATTATTCAATAGCATAATCAATTGACTTTAGTTTATACTTATCTTCAATTTGATGATAAACATTAGAATCTATCAGTTTTATTCTACTACTAGAATATAATTCTGAATCCATTAAAAAACAAAATTGATTTTTGAATTCTTGAATTTTACATTTATATCTAGTTTTGAGACTATCTTTGAATTTCTCTCTACTATACTCTGATTCTAAAAATGCGAAATACTCAATATTTTCTGGAGATACAATTTCCTGTAATAAAGTCGGCATATATTCCCAACATTTTTTCGATGATGCAGATAAACTATTACATTTCTTAAAAATCAGCCAGATTTCTTCAAAATCTATAACTTCATATTTCAAATTAAACATAACATCCACAAGCCTTCCTATTTTTGGTGGATATCCTGTTTTATCATTCAATATGTAAAAATCAATTGAATTCCTTATCAAATCAATATTAAAATTTTTCATATATTTTATCCATGTATCTAAAAGCGAATAATAATCACTCTCAGTATACTTATTAAAGAATTCTGGATAAGCAAAAACTATATCTTTAAAACAGTCATTTAGCTCTTTAATAAACTCAGTAGAATTATTCATATACTTTGTTCCCAAAGTCTCGTGCAGCATCAAATAAACTTGACTTTAACTTTGTATTTAAATAATCAACAAACTTATCTTTATCGAAAAGTGTTTTAGGCCGTAGATATTGTGACATTTTCTGATCATTTAGCCAAAGCTTCACTCTTGTATCAATAACATAAATACAATCATTATATGTATAATTCATTAAAATTATGGAAATATATTTAATACTCTCTTTATCATTCAAAGAGTAATTCTTATTAGCTTTAAAATTAAAATATTCAAGAATCTTCCTTGATTGTTCTTCTAAATCGAAATCATAATGATTTGCAATATTGGGAGTCTGTAAACTAACTTCAGAAACTTCAAAAGTTTTAGAATCAGAATCTGATGTATCAATAGTATTAGTATTAGATGTAGGTACAGAAGAAGTATAAGTATTAGTAATAGAATTAGTATTAGATCTAGTACTAGTATTAGTACTAGAGAAGAAACTAATATCTAATTTATTTGACACACTTGAACGACTATTGTATTTATCAATTAAAATCATCTTAAAATATTCACTTTTCACATTCTCAATACTTTTTAGTATTGATTGGTCAACAGAGAATTTAACATTTGGATTATGCTTACCCCAATTATGTTTACTCCAGTTTAGTATTAAAATTTCATTAGTACTTTCATCAATATCAATTAGTTTATATTCTAAAAGTTTTTTTAATGCCTCATTTGTATCAGAAATAGATAATTGCGTATCAAAACTTAACTTAGTTATTGAAAATTCATAACAACCTGAAAACGTTGTTTTATCGTTAGTTAACAAGTAAAGAAACATATATTTTCCATAAGGATCAAGTTTTTCAATTTTATTATCTGACCAAAATTCAGTATTAATTTTTCTATCTAATTTCATTTTGCTGACCTCTTTGATTTAGATTTTCTTTCTTGTTGTTTATACCAAAAATCAATATTCTTAATCCCTTGAGTCTCAAGTACTTTTTCTAAAAGAACTTGATTTTCCAAACTTGAATAACACTTAGTATGATTTCTTTTTGATTCATCGTAAATAGTTTTTGCTTTGTCATAACCAACATTAAACAGTTCCATAATGTCTTTAATTCTCACATACGTTTTCATGTAAGCTTGAGTCATTCTTAATCTCCTTCGGTTTCTTCGTGTATCTAAATTTTATCATTTTATTTTAATTATGCAATAAAAATATTCTATTTCTTCGTGAATCGAATTATGATATAATTTATTCGAGGTATTAAATCATGAAAATTAACAAAGAAATATTTAGAGAGAATTTCCAACTGGCATTAAGTGAATCCGGATTTAAACAATCTGATATTGCTAAAAGCGCAAAAATATCTGAATCGATGATTTCAGATTATATTAAAGGACGATTTACGCCTAGACCATTATCTGTTATCAAACTTGCTCGAGCACTAAATGTTAACTATTCATGGTTAGCAGGTGAGCAATTAGCCCAATCAACTTCACGAACAAACTCATCGATTATAAACACTAATTTTATAAATTTTACTGAAATAAGAAAAATTGCTGAGTTATTAAATGATAACGCCTTTCAAAATCAACAATACTTAGATAAGTATTATGATATCCTAAAGCAAATTGTTCCTTTGAATCTTTACGGATTAGAAAGACTATTATGTACAATTCAAGATTTGAATATGATCGAACAATACCGAATCTTAGATTTTGATGAAGTTCGAGACATTGATGAATTGATAAAACAAGATAAATAATGTCAGCAAAACTTGAAAAAAATGGTACATGGTCTGCTGATATTTCATATTACCAAAATGGAAAACGAAAACATACATGTAAACGAAGTTTTAAAACTAAAAGAGAAGCACAAAGATATGAAATTGATTTTCGTGATGGATTAATCACTACTACTAATATTAAATTTGAAGAAGCGCTTGAATCATACAAGAAAGATAAAAAAACCAATAGAAAACAATCCACTAATGATGAAATTGAAAGAATATGCAATGATTATTTCAGTTGTTTAAATAACATTAATATTAAAAATCTTAAATTAAGACATTATCAATCGATAAAGGAAGATTTGAGTGATTCAAATCTATCTACTTCTTACAAAAACAAAATCTTAACTATTGGGAAATCTATTTCCAAATTTATATCAATTCATTTTGAAACATCCGATGTAGCAAGAGGACTAACAAAATTCAAAAGTTTTGAACTAAGAAAGGAAATGCAAACTTGGGATTTAAGAGAGTTCAGACTTTTTTTATCTTATGTTGATAGAGAGATTTACCATGACTTATTTTATATTTTGTATTTTTCAGGAGCTAGAATTGGTGAGGTTCGAGCTTTACACAAAGATGATTTTCAAGACAGTTATTTAAATATCACAAAATCAATTAGACATGCGAAAGATGGTGTTACTTCACCAAAAAATGGATATTCGATTAGAAGAATTAATTTAGATACGAAATCATTGGAAATTGTGAAAAAGTATCAAAGCTTAAAAGGACAATACTTGTTTGGGAATGAAATCCCTTTATCTGAATCGAGTGTTGGTAGAATATTCAGAGGATATATCAAAGAAGTTCAGAAAGATTATCCTAGTTTTAAACAATTAAGAATACATGACTTAAGGCATAGCCATGCAACACTGTTAATCAATAATGGAGCTAATATAGTAGCCGTTTCAAAAAGACTTGGTCATGCTAACATTGAGATTACACTTAAAACTTATACTCATCTATTCCAAGAGAATGAAATTAAATTATTAGAAGTAATAGAAAATATTGTAAATGATTAATCAGTTATATATGTAAAGTAAATAGCTTATAATTAATTTAGATATTGATGATACTTACTTACAAATAGGAGCTTTATGAAATTAGTAATTCTTGGAAATGGATTTGATCTAGCAAGTAATTTACCTACATCTTACAAAGACTTTTTTATGTTTCGATTTAATCAAGAAGTGAAATTATTTGATGATATTGAAAACTTTTTTAGAGGAAAAATTATATCAAACAAAAAGAAAACGCAAATCCCACCAGATGAAGATGCCTTTAGAGAAGATAAAATTCTAGCAATAAAAACGGTTAGTATATTAGTTGATAACTTGATTCATAATAAAATAAATTTTTGGGATATTTATTTTTGGTGTTTAATTAAACATAACAATCAAAATAACTTAAATTGGAATAAAGTTGAAGATGAAATAAAGCAATTCGTTTCTAATGGAAGTACAGAATCAGGAATATCTATTAATAAGATAAATATAAACAATCCTTTTGACTTTAAAAAAGACATAACCAATGGCGGATATAATCGCATAAGTTATATTGCTGATATTTTTGTTGGTTATACAGAAATTGAAAGAACAATAATACTTTTAAATGAACTACTTATAAAGAAAAGCAAATCAAGTAAAATAGTTGATACAAGTAAATTACTATTGGAAGAATTGATTTCATTTGAGCTTGTATTTCAAGATTACATATCAAAAATTATGCATGAAGTAGTTTTTAAGAAAAAATACACAGTTAACAAAAATGTTTATAAAAGAAATTTTTTGAAGTTAATAGATTCTGAAAATGAAAATGATAATGAATATTTTCTTTTAAATTTTAATTATACAAGTTTTCATATATTCAACTACGAAACATATGGATCAACTTACAAATTAAGTAATTCGAATGCTTTTTCAAGCAAAAGTAATAAAATAACAGTGAGTGAAGTCAATGTCCACGGTTGTTTTATCAAAAAGATAATATTTGGTGTAGATCAAGATAAAGTTGATGCTAGAGAACCATATTATATATTTACAAAAACTTATAGAAAAGTAAGTGAGAGCAGATTCTTGTTAAGTGAATCATTACCTAAAAAGAACTTAATAAATGAAGTAATATTATTTGGTCATTCCTTATCAGATGCTGATTATTCCTATTTTCAGAGTATATTTGATTATTATGATATTTATGAAAGTAATATTAAGTTATCTTTTAAATTCTCTTACTATAGTGATCCAATATTACACTGGAAGATTAAACATGACCAGATAAATTCAGCAATAAACTTAGTTAAGATATATGGAAACTCTTTGTCAAACACTAAGAAAGGTGAGAATTTAATACATAAATTATTGCTCGAAAATCGTATTAATTTTGAAGATATTATTCTAGATCAAATAGACTCTGATACATTTAGGGTAAAATATCATATCAAAGATT
>Ga0247840_10008261_pt1 | contig 14042 bp, 11 predicted proteins | sample LaCruzMarch2015__FD_192404 | JGI IMG/M metagenome (GOLD analysis project Ga0247840, IMG submission 192404) | Freshwater microbial communities from meromictic Lake La Cruz, Castile-La Mancha, Spain - LaCruzMarch2015_17m | ecosystem: Environmental > Aquatic > Freshwater > Lake | place: Spain...
GCGATTGGCGTCGGCTACGAGCTGGCATGCTTTTCAATTTTAGATATAACCGGCGGTGTTGACCATCCGGGCATACTTGGGTTATCACCGCAATCGTCTTTGGCACGGTACGGCCCAATCGTACGGCTGTATATGCAGTGGTGAGTAATTTCGGGATTCCCACAATTCAAACAGAAATGCCAGATGCTATATTGTAAATTAAGCAAAGATGTGTTTATTTTAAACTGAGCTTAATGTTACAATTAAAAAATAAACCTAAAATAAAATATTGGAGATGCTTAAATGAATTTGACCAAACGATTTGATAGACAATTTACCGAAGTAATAAAAATAATTCATCGGGCGCGATATAATGCCATAAAAAGTATCAATGCCGAACAAATAAAGCTTTATTGGAGCGTGGGCGAGTATATAAGTGATAAACTTTCTTCTGCACAGTGGGGCGATACCGTAGTTGACCAGCTTGCGGAATATATTCAAGAAAGCCATCCCGAATTTAGAGGATTCAATCGTCGCGGATTATATCGCATGTGCCAATTCTACGATACTTATCGGAATAATCCAATTGTGTCACCACTGGTGACACAAATAGATGGTAAAGACCAACTATTTATTGAAGATAAGCGAGGACAAATTTGATGGCAAGATGTTATTGTAACATTCTAACTCCGTCCCCTATTTCTTCGATTGAGGAAATGAATAAATGGAACTGTTAAAACAGCAGGCAAAAGAAAACCTTTCAAAACTTGTAAAAAAGTTTGAAGCAGAAATGGCTTCAGGTGAGGCCTACGAATATAACGAAGAAGCCACAAAAATGGCTTTTATAGAACCTCTATTAAAAGATGTTCTCGGTTGGGATGTAAACAACCACAACGAAGTATGCCCAGAACACAAGGTTTCACATAAACGGGTGGACTACAGCCTTAAAATAGATGGTAAAGACCAATTATTTATTGAGGCAAAATCTGTAAAAGAAGACCTTGAAAACCATATAGAACAGGCAGTAAAGTATGGCTATAACCGCAAAGATGTTTCATTTGTAATCCTTACCGATTTTGAAGGATTAATGCTTTTTGATGTTACAATCAAGCCCGATAAACGAAATCCCAAAAAAGGCCTAAAGCTTAAATTAACATGGCAAGAGTACGAAACTAAATTTGATAAATTATGGCTACTATCTCGTGGATCCGTTATAAGCGGAGAGTTGAATAACCTTCTTCGTGAAAAACCAAAAAATCAACAACCAGTTGATAAAGCCATACTGAAAGATTTGGAAAACTGGCGCGAAGCCCTTGCAAAAGACCTTTACAAAAACAACCACCACCTATTTAAAACAGATGATATAAACCGCGATGCAGATTACCTTAAAGAAATAACCCAGCGCATTCTTGACAGAATAATATTTATGCGTTTTGCTGAAGACAGACAGCTCACCCACAGGCCTCGCTTAAACACAATATTTGAAGACAGGGTTGAAAACATTGGCACAAAAGCGATGATATTCCTTAAAGATGAGTTTAAGCACTACGACAGAACCTTTAACAGTGACCTTTTCGCACCAAAAGATTGGGAACAAAACTTAGCAATAGATTTTAAAATAATGAAGCAAATAATTGAAGAAACCTACAACCCCTACGAGTTTGATGTAATACCACTGGAAGTATTAGGCAACATTTATGAACAATACCTTGGTTACACAATACGCCTTACGGAACAGCAGGTAAAGTTTGAGCTTAAGCCCGATGTGCGCAAAGCAGGCGGTGTTTATTACACGCCAGAATATATTGTTGATTACATTGTAAAAAACACCGTAGGCAAAATGCTTAATGAGTTTTCGCCTGCAAAAGCAAAAAAAATAACAATACTTGACCCCGCCTGCGGCTCAGGCAGTTTTTTAATCCGAGCTTATTCAGAAATGCTTAACTGGTACAGCAAACAGAAAAAAGAGAAAATAAAAAAGTCCAATTCTCTGTCATTCCCGCAGGCGGTAAGCGGGAATCCACAAAATGCTGTTGATGGGGAACTTGCCCTTAATGATGAATCATCATCCCGTTCTCTTTCCATTTACGAAAAAGCCGAAATATTAAGAACCCACATTTTTGGTGTTGATATCGACGCTCAGGCAGTGGAAGTAACCAAACTTTCACTAATGTTTAAAATGTTAGAAGGCGAGTATGGCATAATACCGGGCAGGGCTGTATTGCCTATGTTAGATAAAAATATCCGGTGTGGCAATTCCTTAATTTCCGGTAGCACTTTTGAACTACAATCCTACTTTGACGACGATTACTATAAAATCAATGCCTTTAATTGGGAAGACCGCTTTTCGGCAGTTATGAGCAACGGTGGTTTTGATGTGGTGATAGGAAATCCGCCTTGGGGGAGTTCACTAACAGAGCAAGAAAAGAAATATTTAGTTTACCGTTATTGCAATAAACGTGGAGAAGCCGAATCACATCTATATTTTATTGAAAAAGGGACTGCTTTGATCAATAAATCTGGAGTGCTTGGTGTCATTACACCGAATTCATGGTTGTTTGTTAAGAACTCTGCTGAAATCCGTGACTATTTAATACAAAACTTTAAGATTAAAGAGCTCATTGAGTTATCCAAATATATTTTCAAAGATGCCCCAGATATTGTGCCAATTTTGATTTTTATTTGTAAAAGAGCAAATGCTAAGAATGAATGTATAGTTAAAACATCAACAGAAGTTAAAATCGATCAGTATAATTTTAATAGTGTTTTTTCAACTAATCTTATAGACCAATCCATTTGGCTTAAACATCCTGATAGAGTTTTTAACTTGAGATTAACTCCTAAAGTTGTTGATATCCTAAATAAGTGCAGAATGAAAAGTGAACAATTAGGTTGTATCTGTGAAGTTATTTATGGAATCAAAACAGGAAATAATGAAAAATATTTATCAAATAAGGCAACAAACATTTATGATAAAAAAGCACTTAAAACTGGGGAAATTTCAAGGTACAACATATCTTGGAAAGGTTTATATATAAATTGGACATCTGCTTTAGCCGGATATCGAAAAACATCAATTGAAATACCCAAAATAGTAGTTCAATATATTCGAAAATTAAGTATGCCAAGAAGAATTATTTCAGCATTAGATGAAAATGGGAATTACTATCCATTAAATAATTATTCCTACATTCAGCAAAGAGATAAATCAATTTCGTTAAAATATATATTAGGCATCATCAATTCAACTCTTATTAACTATTATTTTGCAAACACTTTTATTGACTATAATATAAAACCATTTTATTTGCAGCAATTGCCAATTCGAACTATAAATATTGATAAGATTAATGAAAATGAAACATGCGACAAGATTATTTTACTGGTAACTAATCTAATTGATTTAAAGAAAATATTTCAGTTAGCTCAAAGCAACACAAAAGAGCAAATTAAACAGCAAATTTCTCAGACCGACCGCGAAATCGACGAACTTGTCTATAAACTTTACGGCTTAACCAAAGAAGAAATAAATATTATTCAGGGAAATTAGAATGTTAAATGTTTTGAATCAATATGCATTAGTCGTGCAGGCGATTTCTACTGTGATTTTAGTGTTGGTTACTGCTTTTTACGCATGGCAAACATATCAAACTGTAAAAACAATGAAGTTAAGCAATAGACCTTATATGAATTTCTCAATACTCCCTAAAGAAAAAATATTGCGTATGATAATTCAAAATATCGGGAATAGAATAGCTGAAGATGTTAAAATATTCATAGACCCACCACTTAAATCTGAAGTGGTTAATGAAACATTTTTAAGAGATAAGCTTTCTTATCCGTCTTTTCCACCAAATTATAAATTTGAAATGGATTTCGATATTGTTTTGCCAAATAATGGAAATAATCAAATGATACCAACTAAATATATTGTAAATATCATTTATTCATTTGAATCAAATAAATACAATGAGAAATATGAAATAGATTTTTCTATGTTTAAGAATAAAATATACTTTAGAGAAAGGGATATGTGACGCAGATAGGGAATCAGTTTAGAGAGGTGAGGAATGTCATATAAAGCAAATGTTTTTAATGTAATGATTGCTTCTCCAAGTGATGTAACTGGAGAAAAAATAATGATTCGTGAAATATTGGCTGAGTGGAATATAATAAATGCTTCTTCGAGAAAGATAGTTTTATTGCCTGTTGAATGGGAAACTCATACTTCGCCTGAAATGGGAGAACGCCCGCAATCAATAATAAATAAACAAATCCTTAAGGACTGCGATATTCTTGTTGGGGTTTTTTGGACTCGTATTGGGTCATCTACTGGTAAATATGAAAGCGGAACAGTAGAAGAAATAGAAGAGCATATAAAAACCGACAAACCCGTAATGTTGTATTTTTCAAGCGCACCCGTGGTCCCTGGCAGTGTTGATAATGAGCAATATGCAAAATTACAACAGTTTAGAGAATCTTGTAAAACACGAGGATTATATGAAGTATATGATGATGTAAATGATTTTAAAGATAAATTTAGCAGACAATTACAATTAAAACTGAACAAAGACGAATACTTTAAAAATGACGATGTTTTAGCAGATTCCAAAATAGAACAATATAAAACAGGTGTTCCTGATATTCCTAATTTGTCCAAAGAAGCTAAAATTTTATTAAAAGAGGGTTACAAAGACTCTCAAGGTAATATACTTTATTTGCCCACTTTGTCTAAAACTGTAATAGCAACAAACAACAAAGATTTTGTTGATGATAATAATCCACGAACAGAAGCTATTTGGACGGCAGCGGTCGAAGAACTTGAATCAGAACATCTAATTGCTGATAGAGGTCACAAACGAGAGGTTTTTGGAATTACTAAACGTGGTTATGAGATTGCTGAAATAATAAATGTATAAAATCACAAACCGACCGCGAAATCGACGAATTTATCTATAAACTCTACGACTTAACTGATTGTGAAATTAAGATTATTTGAAAGTAAAGGCAGATAATTATGAAAGCAGTATTTGAGATTAAAAATTACAAGGACTATTTGCAGATATTATTAGAACAATATAGTGAATTTAATAGTGGTAACAATATTACTTCTTCTCGTCATGCCATATTGTGTGCTATGTTGGCATATCATATGCGTGAATGGTTGCTCAAGAGTAATACGGATGGGGTAAAAACATATTTGCTTAAATTAGGTTTCATAGATCAGTTTTTTTTAACTAACGATGAGAATATTAAATGTAAATTTAATGAATATACTAACAAAAGATGTCCAGAATTGAAATTAATTCGCGATATATGCGATGGCGCAAAACATTTTAAACTTAGTAGAAAAAACATCAAAATTGCCGAATCATCTCAAAGAGATGGTGCATTTGATTGTAGATTTTTTGATGCAAGACACTTTGAAACAAACGATTTAATAATAGTTGATTTGCAAGGGAAAGAAATTATCTTCAAGGACATATTGGCTGTGGTTATACAATTTTGGAAGAAACTCATTGAAGAAATATCGGAAGTTGAGAATTCAGGGGACACAATACTTAATAAAGTAAAATATAATAAAACAAATCTGTGACAAAGCATCCTATCTTAAAAATAAGAATAAAAAATGGTTTTATGTTTTACTCAGATTCAGAGTTTTTCAAATTGACTATGTCGTCTTGAACATAGTAAAATGCACCAATTGTTACACACTATTCGGAGGGTTTTTCTAATATGGCTAAGGAAGTTATTAACTTTACAGACAAAAACGGGGTTGTTGCCGCCTGCCTTTCAAATAAAAATGGTTTAAATATTTCTTTTTTGCAAAATGGCAGTATTTTTTCAATTACAAAAGAAAACATTCTTATAAACCAGCTTATGGCAAGCCCGCTTGAAAGCTCTTTAGGCAATATTTACCTTAGAGTTTTAGGCAGTAAAATAAGTTATGTCCCGTTAACCGGCCCGCTTTCTAACTCCAAATTTTCAGTATCTGAAAAAAACAAAAGTGCTACTTGGCAAGGCGAAAGCTTTGACCTGCAATACTCTTGCAAACTTAATTTATCTGAAAATGATGATTTATGGTTTTGGACAGTTGATGTTAAAAATACCAAATCAAAAGCATTAGTTGTTGATGTGGTTTTTGCTCAAGACCTTGGCCTTGGCTCTTTTGGAATGGTGCGCAGTAACGAATCATACACAAGCCAGTATATTGACCACGAAGCTCTTAAACACCCGAAATTTGGTTTTGTTATGGCAAGCCGTCAGGGTCAAAAGCAGGATAAGGGTTTCCCATGGGTGTTAAATGGTTGTTTGAATGGTGCGGCCGGTTATCTTACAGATGGTTTTCAATTTTTCGGGCTTTCTTATAAAGAAACCGGTGTGCCCGAGTCACTTACAAAAGAAAAACTTCCAAACAAAAGAATGCAGTATGAGTTTGCATTACCAACCCTTCAAAGTAAGAAAACAACACTTGCATCGGGCAAATCATTCAAGCAGGTTTTCTTCACTTATTATCAAGACGATCACGCAAAAGCAAATAATATAAAAGACCTTTCTTTTGCCTTAAAAGCACAAGCGTTATATAAAAAAACTGTTGAAAATAAAGGTGTTGCGTTAAAAGTTATTTCAGGTTCTGCATCTGTTTTTTCAACTTCGCCATTATTTAAATCGGTCAACCTTACACCTGCTGAAATTATAAAATATGTCGGTTTAAAACGCCGCCACGAAGAAAAAGGCCATTCTTTTTTCTGCGATAATAATACGCATATTGTGCTCAAAGCGAAAGAACTTGTTACAGAGCGTCCACACGGGCACATTATGCGCTCTGGCAGCAACATTATGCCAAGTGACGATACACTTGCAACAACTTCGTGGATGTACGGAGTGTTTAACTCACATGTAATGATTGGCAACACCAATTTTAATAAAGTTCTCTCTTTCCAGCGCAACGCATTAAACCTGCACCGTTCGTGCGGCCAGAGGATTTTTGTTAAAACGGATAAAGGTTACGAGTTGCTTGGTGTGCCATCACTTTTTGAAGTTGGGCTGAATAATTCACGGTGGATATACAAAAACGCCAAAGGCGAAATAATAATTGTAAAAGCATGGGCATCAATTAATAACCCGGCGTGTTTTCTTGAAATTGAATCAAGTGTGGCAAAAGAGTTCCTTGTTACGCACGGTATAGTGCTTGGCAATAATGACCTTGAACATAGCGGTAGCATAGTTATAAATAAAGAGGGTGCCTGTGTTGAGTGCATGCCTGCAAAATCTGGGTTGTTGTATGAATACTACCCTCAAACAAAGTTCTTTATTGTTTCAAAAGATAAATCAGCAGTTGCTAATATTGGCGGCGATGAGCTGCTTTATTCAGATGGGCTTAGGCGCAATGGTGCGTTTGTTGCGTTTAGCACAAAGTCGGTTAAAAACTTTTCAATTACAATTACAGGTAATGTGCAATCAGCAAAGAAAGCCGGCCTACTTGTAAAAAATTATTCCTCATCAATTGAAAATTATGAAGCTGCAAAAAAATCGGCAGGCGTTTTCTGGAATAATTTGCAAAAAGGTATCACACTTAAGCACAAAGACGAAGGCATTTCAAAGCTTAACGATATAATTCCCTGGTATGTTCACAATGCAATGATACATTTTACAAGCCCTCATGGTTTGGAGCAATACAGCGGTGCGGCATGGGGTTTGCGTGATGTTTGCCAAGGCCCTACCGAGTTTTTATGCGCGACACAAAACTACAAAGAACAACGCAACACCATAAAAATGGTTTTTGAAAACCAATTTATTAAAAGCGGCGATTGGCCGCAGTGGTTTATGTATGACCGATACGGCAAAATTCGCTCATGCGACAGCCATGGCGATATTATTATGTGGCCGCTGAAAGCCTTGTGTGAGTATATTGAAGCTACAAATGACTTTTCAATTTTAAATGAAAAAGTTTGTTATGTGGATGATAAAACCTGTGTGCCAATTTCAAAAGTAAAAACTATTGCCGAGCATGTTGCACGCGAAATTGCAGTAATAAAGGCAGGTTGTGTAAATGGCACCGCTTTGTATCATTACGGCCATGGTGATTGGGAAGATACACTTCAGCCAGCTGACCCTGATATGCGCGAGCATATGGTTAGCAGTTGGACGGTTGAGCTTTGTTATCAAACACTTTTGCGTTATGAAAAAGTGAACAGAAAAATAGCCAATGCAAAACTTGCCAATGAGCTGAATAATTTTTGCTCAAAAATTAAAATTGACTTTAATAAATATCTCGTTAAATACGGAGTTGTTGCAGGCCTTGTTTTCTTTAAAGGTAAAACTCCGCAGTATATGCTTCACCCAAAAGATAATAAAACTGGTGTGCATTACCGTTTGTTGCCGATGACAAGGGGAATGACAAGCAATATGTTCACCCCTGCTCAGGCAAAAGCGCATTATGAAATTGTAAAAAAACATCTTTTATTTCCTGACGGCGTGCGGCTTGTTAATAGGCCGATATCTTATAAAGGTGGTGTTGAGGTTTACTTTAAACGCGCCGAAAGCGCATCAAACTTTGGCCGCGAAATAGGTATGCAGTATGTTCACGCCCACATTCGCTATATTGAAGCAATGTGTGCACTTGGTAAAGCCGATGAGGCATATACAGGGCTGCTTACAATTTGCCCAATTACACTGCAAAAAGTTTTTAAAACATCTTTACCGCGGCAGAACAACGCGTATTTTTCAAGCTCCGATGCGGCATTTGCGGACAGATATGAAGCCGTTAAAAAGTTTGACGATATTAAAAAATTAAAAGTTGGCATTAAGGGCGGTTGGCGTATATATTCAAGCGGTCCGGGAATTTATTTAAATCAGCTTATATCAAACTTTATTGGTATTCGCAGTATGTATGAAAATATTTTAATTGACCCGGTAATGCCTAAAAAGCTTGATGGTTTTGAGTTTTATATGCGCCAAAATGGCAAGGGTGTTACTTATAAATATCACATAACAAAAAAAACCGTTTCACCTTATAAAATAACCATAAATGCCAAAGAAGTTCCAATAGCATGTTACACGCAAAACCCATACCGTGCAGGCGGCGCACTTATAAACAAAAAAGTTTTTGAAAGCATGCTTAATCTTAAAGAAAATACGGTGAATGTTTACCTATAAATAAATTGGAAGATAAATATGTTAACTAAACTTGAAAATGTAACTGCAACACTAAAGGCGAATGTGTATTTTGAGGGCAAAGTTGTAAGCCATAGTTTTGAGTTAAAAAATGGTTCTAAAAAAACCGCTGGTTTAATTTACCCGGGTAAATATAAATTTGACACAAAAGCACCTGAGCGTATGGACATACTTGACGGTTCGTGCAAAGTATGCCTTCTTGGTCAAAGCGAGTGGAAAGTTCATGAGGCGGGAACATTTTTTGAGGTTCCGGCGAACTCATCATTTGAAATATCTGTTGAAACTGGTATAGCCCAATACCTTTGCAGTTACAAGTAAAAAAAGGTTAGCACAAATTAATGCATGTAGGTTAATTAGTTTTAAGGCCACTTTTGTAAGCAAGGTTGGCCTTTTGTTTTTTAACAAGAATAGAATGTGAAACTTTTTTAAATGCGCTTATGTCTAAATGGTTACCATGGAGATGCTTTTGAGTAACGAATTATCAAACACATCACAGAAACAGCTATTATCTTTTGATGAGCTTTATAAGGAGTTTGCCGGCTTTGTTTACAATGTTGCCCTTAGGATTGCCGCAAACGCAACAGATGCCGAAGAGCTCACACAAGAGGTTTTTATAACGGTACTTAAAAAGGTTCATACCTTTAGAGGTTTATCTTCCATAAAAACCTGGCTTTACAAAGTAACGGTAAACGCCACATTTAATTATCTGAAAAAAAAATCGCGTGGAAGTAAAAAAGAAGTAGAGTTAGACGATGCAATTGCTCAAGGTGTTGTAGGGTATAGAGATACACCCGATGACGAAATAAATAAAAGTTTTGCCAGCCAAAGGATAAATAAATTATTGAAAAGTTTACCACAAGAGCAAAAGGTGTGCATAGTTTTAAGGGAATTGGAAGGCCTTAGTTATGAAGAAATATCAAAAGCTGTTGGCGTAAATATAAACACTGTACGCACGCGCATAAGGCGCGCAAGAGAGTCGCTAATGCTTGCAAACAGCGCTTTGGAGGAATAAAATGAATTGTAAAAAATTTAAAGAACTTCTACTAACCGATTATGCGGATGGGTGCATTAAGGCGAAGGATTCAGCTGGCCTAAATGAACATCTCTTGGTTTGTGCGCAATGCAATGCGTATAAGGAGAAGTTGTTTTCAAATGTTATTAACCCATTGAGGGTGCAAGCGCGCGTGCAAGTGCCATCTTATTTACAGGCAAAGGTTCGCAGTGCGATATATGTTGAAAACTCCAAGAGGCATTGTGTTTTTTCGGTTTATTACTTTTTACATAATTGGAAGGGGTTTGGCGCAATATGTGGTTTGTTTATGCTTGCTTTGCTTTTAATGTATACGCCAAATAAAAAAGCAGAAAACATTTCTGATGAGCATATTAATTATCTCACTGAAACTATTTATGGAGAAAGTTTACAAGCAAATGCTTCTGAGAGTTCAGATTTTGGAACAGCGGTAGAAACTTATTTGTTGTAGTGGTTGTCCAACCTTGCAAGAAGTCATCCGAAGGATGGGCCTCGCCAAAGGCGGGGGGAAATTATTAAATAGGAGAAAGTGTGAAAACAAAAAGTTTGATAATTGTTGCGTTAATGGCGGCGGTATTGGTGTCTGTTCCGTCATTTAGTTTTTCAAGTGGAACTAAAGGTAAAAAATGTAAAGAATGTGCTGCGCATGATTTAAAAGATAACAAGGAAGCTATGCACGATAAAATGATAAAAGATTTAAATTTGGCACCCGCTCAGGTAGTGCAGATGGAAACGAACCGCAAAACACAAATGGAGCAGATGAAGCAGCTGAATAAGTCAATGAAAGATGCTCAAGAATCATTGCGCGTTGAATTAGACAAGCCAAACACTAATATGGTAGCGGTAGAGAAGCTTACAAGTGAAATAAAGAGCATTGAAGCAAAAAAGATAGATTCAAAAACACAAGGAATTTTAGATGTAAAAAAGATACTTACCCCGGAACAATTTATAAAGATGGGTGAAAAAATGAAAAAAGATTTTAAAGAAATGAAAGGCAAGATGGGTGATGACAGAAAAGATGAAGCAATGAAAGATATGCCGCCACCACCTATGCAAGAAGAGGGAATGGATAATAGCAAAGAGAACAAAGATGTGAAAAACAATATAGACGATGGTAAAAAAGATAAATCAAAAGACCACAAGCAAACCATGCATGACAAAATGGTAAAAGATTTAAGTTTAGCACCCGCTCAGGCAGAGCAGATGAAAACGCACCGCAAAACACAAATGGAGCAGGTGAAGCAGTTGAATAAGTCAATGAAAGAGGCTCAAGAATCATTGCGTGTTGAGTTAGATAAGCCGAGCACTAATATGATTGCGGTGGAAAAACTTACAAGTGAGATAAAAAGTATTGAAGCAAGAAAGATAGATTCAAAAACACAAGGAATTTTAGATGTAAAAAAGATACTTACCCCCGAGCAATTTAGTAAAATGTGTGAAAAAATGAAAAAGGGACATAAAAATATGAAAGGCAAGATGGGCGATGATAGTAAAGATGAATCAATGGAAAATATGCCGCCCCCACCTATGCAGGAAGAGGGAATGGACGATGGTAAAAAAGATGAATCAAAAAAGTATGTTCCACCATTAACCGAAAATAAGAAGTAAATGGGTTGTTTTTTGGTGTTTGTAATATGGGATAGTTACTGTGTATTTTTGAATTAATATAGTTCTTAAGTGGGGATTAATTGAAAAAAATTTCAGCAGTTTTAATTTGTGTTTTATTCTTATCAAATGTTTGTTTTGCGTCTGAGTCGTTAAGCTGGGATGCGGCCGTAAATTTGGCAAAGGCGCAAAACCCATCGCTTATATCGGCTGAGCAAACGGTTAACAAAGCCTCTCTTGAATATAATAAAACATATTCATCTTTTTTGCCGTCGCTTTCCGCGTCTGCTTCAACAAGTAAAAGCCAACCTGACGATTCTCCTGTGTCAGATTCGTACAGCTGGGGCCTATCAGGCCAGTTATCGTTATTTAATGGATTTGGTGACCTTGCACAGTTAAGAATTGGTAAGATGAATTTGCTTTTGGCTCAACAAAATCAAAAAAGAAGTGTGTCAGATGTTTTGTATTCTTTGCGTGAGGCATTTGTAAATTTGCTGGCGGCTTCGGAGAACAATAAATTAGCACAAAGTATTAAAGAACGAAGAGATAAAAACTATGAAATTGTAAAAATTAAGTACTCTGCCGGAACAGAAGATAAGGGTTCTTTACTGCGTGTTGAGGCCGATAAGTTAAAAGCACAAATAGATGCCGCACAAGCGTTAAGGCAAATTAATGTTGTAACAGCAAAGCTTTATGCGGTGTTGGGTATGCCGGCGGAAAAATTTGACAGTATGGTTGATGTCAAAGGCGAGTTTTTGCTTAATACAGATATAAAATTACAAGATAACCTGCTTGATTTGGCACACCAAACACCTGAGTATATAAACGCACAATTTGAATACAAAAAAACAAAAGAGCAGGAAGTGTATTATAAAAGCAAGTTTCTGCCAAAGTTAACTTTGCAGAGTGGTTACTCAAAAAGTGATTCAATTTGGCCTCCAGAAAATGGCCGGTTGAATTCTTCATTAAATATTTCGTATGAGTTTTTTAACGGCGGTTCCAGCATAAATGATATTTACATTGTGGCAAAAGATATTAAAATTGCCCAAGAAAATTTGCGTAAAGTAGAGCAGGAGAAGCTTACAAGTTTGCTTTCAGCCAAAGAAACTTATCAAGCCGCGCAAGAAGAGTTGCTTGTGCGCCAAAAGTATTTAGAGGCATCTCAAGAACAGTCAAAAATTATAACTGCAAAGTATGTTAACGGCCTGGCAACTTACCAAGATTGGTACACAGTTGAAAACGATTTTATAAGTGCGCAAAAGGCACTGCTTAGCTCAAAAACACAAGCCGCAATTGCGCAAGGGCGCTGGATAAATATATTAGGAGAGTAGAAAGTGAAAAAAATCAGAATAGCTTTAATTGCTCTTGTATCATTAGCGCTGGCATTTACTTTGTTTTTGTATTTAAAGCCAAAAGACAAAGAGAATGCTCAAGAAATTATTGAAGTTACCGTAGGGCCTATTTCGTCGGAGGTTCGTATAAATGGTTCTGTAAGCCCTAGAAATAGATTAGAACTAAAACCACAAATAAGCGGCCGGTTAGATGAAATATTGGTTGTTGAGGGCCAGAAAGTATCAAAAGGCCAGGTGCTTGCCTGGATGAGCAGTTCAGACCGTGCCGCACTTTTAGACACAGTGCGCTTAAATGGTACCGAAGCATTAAAAGAGTGGGAAGATATTTATAAGCCAACCCCAATAGTTTCTCCGCTTGATGGTTTTGTTATAGCCAGGCAAAAGGAGCCTGGCCAAAGCGTTACCTCAAGCGAGGCAGTGCTTGTGTTGGCGGACCAACTTATAGTGCAGGCAAATGTAGATGAAACCGATTTGCGTTATGTGAAACTTGCGGCAAAAGTTAGCATAACTCTTGACTCTATGCCCGATAAAGAGTTCCCGGGTGTAGTGGAACACATTGATTACGAGGCAACTGTAATAAACAATGTAACTGTTTATGGTGTGAAAATAAAACCAGTTGTTGTACCGCAAACTTTCCGTTCGGGTATGAGCGCCACGGTGGAACTTGTTTCCGATAAAAATGATGCCGCGCTGTTATTGTCGTATGAAGCAGTTATAACAAAGGGCAATGAGAAGTTTGTTTTGGTAGTTGATTTGGGTGATAACAAAAGCCACAAGCAGCGTGTAAAAGTGGGCATATCAGATGGCAAAAATGTTGAGATAATTGAAGGGTTGCAGGAAGGCCAAAAGGTTTTTGTGAAAAGTACTCAAAGTGCAAAAGACGGCAAAAAAAACCAAAT
>Ga0247840_10008262_pt1 | contig 14040 bp, 20 predicted proteins | sample LaCruzMarch2015__FD_192404 | JGI IMG/M metagenome (GOLD analysis project Ga0247840, IMG submission 192404) | Freshwater microbial communities from meromictic Lake La Cruz, Castile-La Mancha, Spain - LaCruzMarch2015_17m | ecosystem: Environmental > Aquatic > Freshwater > Lake | place: Spain...
TATACTGTGATGCCTGAAACAAATACCATATGGTTCGCGGGCATCCGGCTTGTTTTTGACTACCGCTATTATTTTTCCGGGAAAAAGAAATAATAGTTATTGCGGAGAGACTGGGATTCGAACCCATAGTTGAAACCGCTAAGAAATAAAGGTATTTAACTTCGTTGGCCTTTTTAGTCCACCGATTAATCCACCTAATTTATTACACTCAATTACTTTACAAAGAACTCTTTTGCTTATAACAAAGATAGCAAACTTGTCAACATAAAAGTAATTTTTCTTCATTTTTTTTCAGGTTGGATGAAAAATAATGATCAGAGTGTCATCAAAAAAAAGATTACAGAGAAAGACCTTGCAGTGGAAATTATAAAGACACAATCCTCCATCGTACATAGTATGGCAGAATGGTAGATTACTAATCCGAAGAAATCGAAAATTGATTTGAGGCAGGCTACCTGAAGAATTTCAACAATATAATTATCGCAGAGATAAGCAGACAGATCAACCCAGATATTATCCAGGGGATTTTTGAGATCAACTGATCTAGCTTATCCGGTTTTATAATTTTTATCTTTTCAACCGGAACGGTACGATGAATTATAACCGTATCTGCTTTGCATTTGCCTCGAATATACAATGTATCGTGAATTCGGTTGATAGTAATTTCGAGGCGGTCCTTATGCAGGATGATGGTATCATGAATGCTGTCAAGATAAAAAGCAGTATCAGCTTCGACCTGGGGAATGGTCATGGTGTCGCTGATCACAATGGTATCGGAGATCATTAATTCGGGATGGCGGGTCAGTAACCGATTAAGCCTGGCCGAGGGAGAACAGCCAGTTTGAGTTGACAACACCAGGAGGAGAGATATTTTGAGGATCGTTTTCATTGGGTGGAATATTTGAATTGTGAATATTGATCAACGAATTATGAAATGCTTATAAATAAGAGTTCAGCCGGTTGAGCCAGCCGCGTTCGAATCGACTTTGGGATGGGTCCTTTTTGATGATGTTCATTATGAAGGCAACCCTGGAATTGTAGATCTGGATCAGGAATTGATAAGGGTTTGCACGATTTACCGCTTTCAAGGTTGCTGGTCCAACAATTCCATCGGCAGGAACACCGAGAATCCTTTGCGGGATGATGATGCCCCATTTGCCGCTGCACCAGAGCCAATCGACCAGGATATCGGCAACCTTCTGGTTTTTGATCTCCTCGGCTTGCCAGCGATCCCAGTAACATTTTTCAAGTACCAGCATGGCGTCAGCAGGTGACAACAGCCGAATATCGTCGATATCTATATCGGAATCACCGTCTTTATCATACCCAACTTTACGCCAGGTTGAAAGGGTTATCCCCCGATTGGTGGGGCCTCCACGATCGATCGGATCGTTTGCAAACAGACCTTCACGGAGGAAGAGCTTTGTTGCGAGATGATTAATGTTTGCCATTTGGGTTTCAGGTTTAAGGTTGCAAGTTTCAAGTTTCAGTTTTGGGCTATGGCCTTGCTGTTATCTTAAAGACCGTGTCGCGGACATAGAGGAGGCCGAGGATGGTGGGGAGAAAGGCTGAGAACTCACTCAGGGTGATGATTCTCATAAAAAGCAGAACTACCGCCAGGATCAATAGTATGATGCCAAGGACGGTAGTTTTCCAGTTGTTAAAAATTCGCTCTTTCATGGTTCATTTGTTATTTCTGAGGTAAATCTGGATTTCATCGATGCGCTTCAGGATCTCCTTGGTGTCGGCTTTGATGTCGGACCGTATGATGTCGAAGTTTCTGGTGTTGTCTGTCTTATGCAGAAGCAGGTCCTGTTTTAGGTTAGTGATCTCTACATTCAATTCTGCCAAGCGGATTTCCATATGAACCCAAATAGAGATGATTGCTAATAAGAAGGTAAACAGACTAATTGCCTGTGCGAGTGGCATTCCAAGTATGTTTGATTTCATTGTCATTTTTTGGAGTATTGTTGATTCGGTAAAAGGGAAAAGGTGCCCCGGTTCAATTCACCAGAGGCACCTTAAGAGCAAAAATTATTGAACGACACTGGCTGCATCTGCGCCAGCCTTGAATTGGATAATCCCCTTTGGGCCTCCTCCAACAATCTGTGAATAATCGACAGTCAGGACATGCAGGGCTATTGGGGCGCCAACCCATTCTACCGGAAGATTAATCTCGGCTGAGCCGGCAGAACGGAGTTCAACATCGGGGAACAGAATCACCTTGTTGGTGGTGCAGTTGATCAGGATGAAGGTAAGCGGTGAGGCCAATTCATCAGGGTTCACAGTGTTCGGATTCCAGCTGAAGTCAACCACCTGGTCGGGCAGAGAGGTTAACACGACGTTTGAGATCGTACTTCCTTCAAAATCGCATAAAATGAGCTTGGTGTGGTCAAGCACCGGGGGATCGCCGGTAAAGGCGTTCTTCACATTGATGCTCACAATTTTGTTGAATGGAGACATTTTTTTCAGTGAATTGGCATACACTGAGTTGATGAGGGGTAGAACCTGACGGATCAGGTACACAATAGTCGAAAATTTGGTCCGCTGAGTGGACTGACCGATTGTGTTAGGATTCTTCACTCCAGCTGGTTTGGTGCGCATGGTATTCATGCCAAACTGTTTGGAGAACACAGCAGTTCCGAACATTTTACGGGTCCTGCCTGTGATGGGGTTTTGAACAATTGCCATGGTACAGAGTTTTAAAGGTTAATACTGAATTAGTGGACTTGGTACGGACTTGATACGGTTTTAGTACGGTCCGAATGGGCACAAAGATACCATCAGGAAAAGAGAAAATTATTATAATACATTGATAATCTATGTATTATGAATGATTATACATTCCTTTGCTCTGGTTTACTTTATGAGAAACATAGGAGGGACAAAAAAACTCCCCGCTGGATGGCGGGGAGGAAGCTTGGAAGAGATCAACGTTTTTTCCTTTTGTGCCTGGTGGCTTGCTTGTCTGTTTCCTTCACGGTTGTTGAAGGGTTTCTTTCAGCAAATTTCCGGGTGGTGTACTCCCCGTTGTCGGCACGACGGTACCGGCTTTTCTTTTTAATTGTTGTCATGGCTTTGAGGTTTTTAATGAATGAATAAGCAAGTCTGACAAAGATACTTGCGTTCAGGTCAATTAATTCAAAATCATCTGATTGATAGATATTTATGCATCCGGTTGCATTGGAATGATCCCCGGGATCATAGGTAATCGGGTAAGACGTTAAAATCGGATGAAAATATTTTTTTGGTGGAAATAGAAACCTGCAATAAATCAAAATCTTAGGCGCCCTATACCGTAGTAAAATTTGCAGCGCAAGGCTGCTGGTCATTTTTTTACCCCAAAAAAATAAATACTTCAAAAAAATGACGGCACCCAACGGGCTACGGCCTTGCGCTGCAATATTTTACGCAGGTACCTTTGAATAAGATTTGGATTTTTTAATGCTTCAGACATGACGAATGAACACTGGCTCACACCCCCACTGCATGAACGCGAAGGATGAGCGTGAAATGCGGTGGGGACAATAACAAGAGAATTGAGGAACACAATAAACCAACCGGCGTTTTTTCAACGCGGGTTGGTGCCGGTGAATGATTGCTTACTACGGACACTCCATGAATGCGAGGAACGAGCATGAAATGGGGTGCCCAACAGGGTTGGCAAACGGGATTTGAAAACAAGCCAACCGGTACCATTTTCGGTACGGGTTGGCGGTATTTCAGAGTGTCATTGATTTATTTAGCAATTTTGGATAAAATATAAGAATATCTTTTTAGCAGCAATCTATGAATAATTGCTACCCTGACAAAGGTTTTGTTTTCATGCTGAGAACATGTAAATTAGCAATCTGAAACAAATTAAATTGATATGAAAACGATAAAATTTAATGATCAGGAATTGGAATCTATGATTGAAATGTACACGGCTGAAATGGAAGAAGCCAAGTTGTACATTTCTAAAATTCAAGAAATTCTTAAGAAACTTGGTGGTAAGCCTACTGCCGAAGTTGTTGTTGAACAGGAGCCGAAAAAGAAAAGAGGACGCAAACCCTCTGTGAAAGCAGTTGAAGACAAGGAGCGGAAGAAGCCTGGAAGAAAACCTAAAGCAGTAGTACCTGAAGTAAGAGCTGTTGCCAAGGATGTTAAACCCGCTAAAAAAGAGAAGGTTGCCAAGGCAAAGGCTGGAAAGAAACCTAATGTCAAACCTACACCAATAAAGAAAACAGCGAAAGTTACACCAGAACCTTCTGCCAAATCTGTTCCAGTAGCGGCTAATAAGGCAAATACGAAAGTAGCAAAGCCAAAGAAGGAGAAAGTTGCAAAGGTCAAAGCCGATAAGCCTGGTAAAAAAGAGGTAAAGAAGGAAGTCGCAGCAACCGTTGAATCTGTGGTATCATCCTTACTCACAACTGCACCGAAGAAAGAGGTTGTGAAAGTGGTGAAGAAAAAAGCGGTTAAGACAAGAAATAAGGGGTTTGTGAGATTGGCACCACTCGGCAAACCGTTAGCAAGGAAAGTTGTTGATGAACATGCTCCAGTTGAGCCAACTGCTCCTGCTGGGCAGTCGTAAATATTTTTAAGCCTATAAATGAAAAAGCCTATCCAATAACGGGGTAGGCTTTTTTCATGTCAACAGGTTAATTTGTTGATACCTTTGTCTTTAATAACTTTATAAGAAATGGATTATACGTATAATCATCCACACTTCGCATTGACTGTTGATGCAGTCATATTTTCTAAATCCGATGAAGGGTTAAACGTTTTACTAATTCGTAGAGCGAATGAACCGTTTAAGGATTACTGGGCATTTCCTGGTGGTTATGTCGATATTGAAGAAACTATTGATAATGCTGTGCGCAGGGAATTAGAAGAAGAAACTAACATAGTAAATGTGTCATTAATAAGATTTGATATTTTTGATGCTATTGATAGAGATCCAAGAGAAAGAACCGTTTCCGTTGCTTATTACGGCTTCATAAATGATTCAAATAAGTCCATTAAAGCAGGTGATGATGCTAAAGATGCTGAATGGTTTTCCGTTAATAATTTACCAGAACTTGCATTTGATCATTCAATAATTCTTAAAAAAATAATGAAAGTGTTAAAATGAGTTCTTGTCAAGTTATTCCAATTTTATTACCAGTAAAAAATTGATTAATGAAGATGTCAGACCCTTATTGGGAACGCCGTGAATGCGAGGAACGAGCATGAAATGGGGTGCCCAGCAAGGCTGGCGGACGTAATATGAATCAAGACAACCGGTACCATTTTCGGTACGGGTTGGCGGTGGTGAAGGCCAGTTGACCTACTGCCACTTTATAAGCCCGAAGGATGAGGGCGAAATAAGGTGGCAGTAGCTGGCCGGAATACTGAAAAACTTGCTGACAATAACCGGCCACGCACTTTAGTGGCTGGTTATTGGTGATGGATGTTTGTGTAGCTGCTCAAACTGCTTAAAAGGCAATGCATTTACCGGTGCTTGAATCAGGAAACGGAACAGAAGTAACTCATTAAAGTAACTTTTATGGAAGGTGAGCGGAGTGCTCTTGACATGCACCGCTGGTATTCAGTATTGATTTTGTACCATGGGAATTGGTGCATGGCAAGGGCGCGTAGTGAAGCCTGGAATAACAAGTTATCTTTAATGGGTTACAGATCGAGGTAAAAATGCTTTGCCGTCACTCGTTGTACTGTATAACGCCCCCAGATATATAAGCATTTAAGGGCAACTTGCTGTACCCGAATGGAGGTGGTTGCCGCTCTTCAGGCAAACTACCGGAATGAGTGGTGCAGTAGGTTGGCCAAACAGGATTTGCATCCGAAATAAGTAGGATGATGCCTGCCGCCGTTTTTTCTTCAACGGGGGCAGGCAGTGACGAATGATGGCGTACCCATGCTGCCGGTAAATTCAGGTCCAGGGCAATGAGCGGCGAGGATTGGGCTGCAGGAGCGATTTATTGAAATGCATGTGCTATCAGCAGCCCAAGACTGTGCAAGCCGCGAATGGTATAGACCGATAATGCAGGCAGCAAACTCAAAAACTCGTTTTCCTGTTACCGGTAAATGATGGATAAGCACCCACTCAAACTTCTCGTGCTACTAACGGGGATATTTAACATAATTTGGTTATAAGACTGTCCGCAGGGGAAGGCTAAAGTGATGGGAATGAGCTGCAGCGGCAGTTTTATAACTACATGTTATGTTAATATAGCCGCGTACTCGTCCTACCGAGGGAAAACAGAATACTTGCAACCCGGGATGTTTCCGGAGGACTCAGGCAAACTGGGATGTACTAATCTTTGCTGATATCTACAACAGATACAATTCCGGGATAATCCTTATTACAAATATACTGCAACTTTCATTTTTTTGGAACGCTTTATACAAGGAATATACAATGGATGATAATTTGATCATATTAAACCGTACCAAGTTGGCTACTCTTATTCATTGATTGTTAAATTGGTAAATCAAGATCAGCGGCCAGTATTCAATAGCGACGGGCCATTCAAATTTTTAGCAATATATAGATTTACAGATCTTTAATATAATTTGAAGACCTTAGTATTTTTGGTTCATCGCAATAATGCGTACTTATAATTAATTTTGAAAGAAAAATCTGATTTACAATGAGTACAAGTTTGTTGAGTCATGCCTTCGGACTTACGGATCAGGAGTATTTGAAGACAGAGTATAAGGGCGGTACCGTTATCTTTCACATCAAAACGAAGGATAGTAAACTTCGATGCAGCAGTTGTGGCAGCCGCAATATCATCAAGAAAGGGACTGTTGATCGTCTCTTCAGAACGCTGCCTATAGGCCTGAGGCCTGTGTATTTGCTTGCGAAGGTTCAAAGGTTACAGTGTAATGATTGTGGTTTAATACGACAAGAACGCCTAAAGTATGCCGAGGAAAAAAAAGCTATACCCATCGAATAGCTGAATGTATTGTTGACTTGCTTGCCTTCATGACCGTTCAGGATGTAAGCCACTTGTTCAAAATAAGCTGGGGAACGGTCAAACAAATTGATAAGGAATATCTTCAAAAGCATTATTCGAAGCCTGTTTTGAAAGATGTTAAGTTTATAGCCATTGATGAATTTGCCTTTCAGAAAGGACATAAATATCAAACCGTGGTATACGATCTTAAAGCTGGAAGAGTGATCTATGTGGGCCAAGGACGAGCGGAAGAAAGTCTGGATAAGTTCTGGAAAAGATTGCGTCATTCTGGTGCTAAAATTCAGGCCGTTGCCATGGATATGTGGCTGCCATACTTTAACGCTGTCATTACTAACATTCCTGAGGCTAAGATTGTATTCGACCGCTTTCATATTTTCAAGCTGATGAATCAGACGATGGATGAAGTAAGACGGGCGTTGTATCATGATGAAGCCTTTCTAAACAACAGATCGGTTATAAAAGGAATACGCTGGTTGTTGTTGAAGAATGAGAAGAATCTGAGCGATGAAAAAAACGAACGAAAGCTGCTTGAACAGGCTCTTGAAATCAACAAACCCTTGGCTGAAGCCTACTACTTGAAGGAGGAACTCGGGCAGCTTTGGTTGCAACCCAGCAAAGAAGAAGCTGCTAAATTTCTTACATCCTGGGCTACACGTGCCTGGGCTACAACCATTCAAGAGCTTCGGAAGTTTGTTAAAACACTGCTGGCTCATCGTACAGGAATACTAAATTGGTTTGACTATCGAATATCAACTGGGCCTTTAGAAGGTTTCAACAACAAGATAAAGGTCCTCAAACGCAAAGCTTATGGGTACAGAGACATGGAATATTTTGGTTTGAAGATTTATGCCCTTCATGAAAACAGGTACGGATTATTGTGATGAACCGTATTTTTATCGTTACATTTTTTCTTAAATGCTGCCTTTATACTGTTGAATTCAGGATCTTCAATACTGTTAAGTATATCCATACATTTTTCAAAGTGCCCCAAGTTCCTGTATAGTTCTGCCAGCATTACCTTTTCATTGTCATTAGTTGCATAAAGTAATTCCAATAATCGATTTGTATTTTCAAACAAACGTCGTCTGTTAAACCCAAAGATAAATAGCGATTTTCTGTCTCGTAACCTATCAATAAAATACCACAAAAGTCTTGTACTAATTTTTCCATCTCGTACTCTATCATTAGAATACCACCAAAGTCTTTTCCTGATATAAAATTCCTCTTCAAACGATGTATAAATTGGGATTTCTAAAGCTAAAATATATTGTTGAAGAGACAAAAATCGGGCTGTTTGAGCATTCTGATATTTCTGATCTTCTATTGTTCCTTCTAATATATCCGTAACGACGAATCCTCGTTGACCAATCTTTTTTGCTTTACTGATCCAAAAAATAGTCTTGCATTTTGAGCACCTTGTGATCTTTGGAAATTCAGGCATCATTCCTGCGACGCATTTTCCGTCTGAATACAATTTCGCTCCAAAAGTATTCCCACTCATCAAACTGCCTACTGAAATACAATTGTCACATTGTGGACATTGATAAATAGTATCTGGGCCAGGAAACATTTTGTTTATCCTTTATGTTTAAGTATAATACAGTTGAGTTCAAGTCATTTATTTGAAAAATCTGAAACTCTCGGCTACTCTGGTGAGAAGGGAGTCGGAACGTCTGAACATGGCCGTATCAGTGCCAATGGTCAGTTCATACATGACCGAATCCAGATCATTCTTCATGAAATAGTACATGATTTTGAATTGAACTTTACCTTCTGGTTTAGATAAGTTTAATGAATCACTCTTCCGATAAAATTCCTCCAGCACTTGCTGGACAACTTCATAATTCACAAAGGATACCTTATAACGGTATCGTCTGCCATTCTTATCATAAACACCAAAATCTGCAAGCCTTGTTTTCCAACTCATATGGGCAGGTGGATATTTCACGGTCTCTTCAATAAAAGCGATTTCCATTGGTGTAATGGTATCAGTAATGTATTTGGCAACTGTGATCAATTGCCGTGGATATTTAATGGAGTCTAATTTAAAGACAAAAATGATATTTTGATTTACTGTCTTCATTATTTCGAGATAATTGGAATCCGGATAACTTCCGGCAAGTTTGACAAATCCAACTCTGTCATTATCAAACAGAATGTAATTTTTGTAATCGGCAGACTCTTTGTGTCGGCATGAAAATAAAAAGCTGCATAAAATCAAAGTGTACGAAAGTATGCGAGTGGTATGTAAGTTTCTCATTGTGTGGAATAATTTAACTGTTCTTTGCTTAATGTCAATTTAGTCATGTCTGACTACCTGTACTTACACTTTTGGCCCATCAAGCTGATATCAAGCTGGTATAAACAAACAAGTCCTTTTTAACGCATTTAGAATTTTTACCGGAGTATTGAGATATTTCATCAAAAAGATTTCATCAAAAAGATTCTATTTCAAATATTCCCAAATAGTATCATCAGATTTGAAGATAATAATCTGAGAGTAGTCATCTGCAATTAAGACAAGTACTTTTTCATTATTTACAGTATCGAAGTACAATGATTTCTTTAATAATTTATTATTCTTTTCTACATAACCCTTATCCTGTAGAAGACCAAACCAAGGTAAACCTGGTGCATTAGCTTGGCCAGGATTAAGAATTGTAAATAGTTTCTTGATTTGTGGGTCATTTGGTGTTTCGAATACAATACGAAACGATCCTTGAGTTGTACCTATAATTCTTTCCTCATAACCAGAGGATGTTTGTACAGTTGCCTTCTTTACAAGTTTAGAATAAGAATAAGTTTGCGAATAAGAAACGGTAGCCAAACAAATTACAGATAGAAAAAACAATAACTTTTTCATTTTTGAATTTTTAAGTGGATTTTGTTGTTTATATCCCTTAATGTCGGAATGAAAAAAAAGTAACCCGTTTTGGATTACTTTTTATCAAATATTTTACATCTGCATCATTAGCAATACTATGAAAATCGACTTTGGAGTAGGTTTCGGATCATTAACAATGGTAATAAAACCTATCATCAATTGTTCAGGATGACTGGTTTGGGAAAAATACTTTTGTTTATTAAATGTCTCAACTGGTGATTTGTGTGTATTTTTACATTTCTTGATACATAAATTTAAATGAAGTATTTGCTGGCGTTTTTCTTTCTGATATTTGGATCACATGCTATTGAAGCTCAAACAAAAAGGGCATTAATAATAGGTATTGGAGCATATCCCCCTGAAAGTGGCTGGAGTACAATTCATGGTGACAATGACGTTCCCATAATTGCTGATGCTCTATCCAGAAGGGGTTTTAACCAGGACCATATCGTAAAACTGGTCAATGATCAAGCAACTAAGAAAAATATTCTGAAACAATTCAACCTGCTTACCCACAAAGCTCAAATCAACGATATCATTTACATACACTTCTCGACTCACGGCCAGCAGGTCGTTGATATCGATGGTGATGAGCAAGACAGTTTGGATGAAGCAATAATACCTTACGATGCACGGAAGACCTGTGTGAAAAGAGTGTACGAGGGTAAAAACCACCTGATTGATGATGAGCTTAACCAATTACTTTCTGCTTTGAGAAAAAAGATCGGTAAATTGAGTTCATTGGTTGTAGTGATTGATGCCTGTCATAGTGGCGATGCCACCAGAGGAAACGGTGATGAAAATGACAGCATTGTTACCCGGGGTACTCCTGAAATATTCAAACCGGGTGCCAAACAAAAAATAATTGCTAAACCTGTAAACTCAATTGACTGGGTGGTAATTAGCGCTACTCAACCATACCAGAACAATTATGAGTACAAGGTTAATGGTTCCTATTATGGTTCTTTAAGTTATGCTATTAAACTAACTTTGCCCGATTTGACCGGGAAAGATACATTTACCGGTATGTTCAAAGCTATTCAAAAAAACAGAGAAGGTATGAGTGTTTCAAGATACCCACAACGGCCAATGATTGAAGGAAACAGTTATTTTCTGAACCAGAAAGTTTTTTAGGTGATGGAATTGACAGATGTAGATAAAATCTTGGCAATCAAAAAGGAAAATGAATTTTTGGTTGGAAGGATCTATGGCCTTTACCGAAATGAATTTTTCTATTTTCTAAAGAAAAGTATTTCAATCAACCCAGATGATATTCAGGAAATTTACCAGGATGCCTTTATGGTTTTATGCAATAAGATATATGAGAATAAGCTAAATGCAGATAATCTCACATCCAGCTTAAAGTCCTATTTATTTGGCGTAGGAATAAGAATTGCATACAATGTAAACCGGAAAAACGGTAAACTGCCAACGGAAGAGATTCCTGAAACAATAGATGTCCCCCCTGATAATGAACCAGGCTTGGGAGAGGAGAACGAAAAAATAATTCAGAAGGCTGTCCATGAAATGGGGGAACCATGTCATACTATATTGGTAAAACAATACTGGGAAGAAAAAAAAGCTGAAGAAATTGCCATTGAAATGAATTATAAGAATCCTGATACGGCAAAAACCCAGAAATATAAGTGTATCCAAAAACTGAAAAATGAACTAAGGGGCAAAATGGTTTATCAAAGCTAAAGACTGAAATGGAAGACAATACGATATTGGAACAGGAAATTGAGCGTTACCTGGAGGGAACAATGACCGCTGAGGAGAACGAGTCTTTTAATGAACGGTTGAAACGAGACCCGGAATTGGTAAAGGAAATGGAGTTACAGCGATCAATAATCCGTGCTGTAAGAAATGAGCAACTGGGGAAAATTATTGAAAATGAAGAAAGACAGTTTCATAAACAAGGGAGAATCCGGACACTGGTCATTTCAATTGGTTCCTTTGCCGTTGCAGCTTCCTTGTTTGGTGTCTTCTATCTGACATATTTAAATAATTGCGAAAATCTTGCCGATCGGTATTATGTGGCCTACACTTATACGCCTCTCCCATCCAGAGGTGGAGAAATCCCATCATTAACAAGGGCAGATTCAATGTTTTTTAAAGCCCTTGCTGAATTAGAAAGAGGAAACAAAAAGCAAGCTATCACGCTCCTGGAAAACCTGCATCATTCAAGTTATGAAATGGTTGCCGCAACGGATCCTGCTATTAGATGGTACTTGTCTCTGGCTTATTTAAAAAATGGTCAAAAGAAAAAGGCCAAGATTTTACTTCAGGAAATTGTAAATAAGCCCGATAATGAGTTCACCCAAAAGGCGAAAAATTTGCTGAACGAGTTGTAAAGACAATAAAATCGTTTCAATGATAATAATAATGTGTTATAATTGAGTTAGATACGATATTTTTTTAAAAAAAGTAACCTAATCCGGGTTACTTTTTTTTTATCATGACATTAAGGGGTATGAACAAATCATTTATAAAATGTTTAACCTAAAAAATAAAGTCATGAAAACAGCAATTGGTATCGGATTAATTATCCTTGGAATCATTTCAATGGCAAGCTTTCCCAATTTTGGTGCGAGTGTTCCTGAAACAATCGGAGCTTTTATCGGCGTGGGTCTACTGACATTCTTACCCGGAATTCTTTTAATCAGGAGTGATCTTAACGCTAAAACGAAATAGTTATGAAAACGTATATGATAGTTCTATTCGCCATCTGCAGTTCATTTAGTTTGTTTGCACAAAGATTTGATCTGGGTAACAGCCTGAATCCGAAACAACCCGATTTTGAATATCTCGGTACCTCATCAGCAACCGGAGTCAGTACCTATAAATATAAGAAACCAAAGACGGAAAAGTTCTTCAACCGAAATATTGGGGATATCATCGTCGGGGTGAGGAGTGGCAAGATTGTAACAACAATTTATAATCTGATACCGAATATAAGTGACATTGGGGTACCCGCAGATATAATAACACTGATACAGGCTAATCTTCCATATCCATTTAAAGAAGTTGATGGGGTTTATGGGTTGAATATCGACAATGAAACGATTAGCATAGCCCGGGGAAGAAGCCCATTAACGTTCAATCAGGATCGGATTATGTTTATGAATTCAATAAAACACAGTATTCTTGAAAGCACTAAATAACAAACACTTTAAATAAAACGGTCATGAGTATTTTAGATAAATTATTCAGGAAACAAACTCTTACCTATCTCATTATTTTCATGTTTTTAACAAATTTTGCCTTCTCGCAAAACACCATTTTCATTGGCACTAAAAGTTACTCAGCCACCAAATGGTGGAATTTTTTAAATGCTGGTGTTTACGAAAGCTGGCTACCTAATTCCACATTATCTGTATGTTTTGTCAAATCATCATCAGGTGGGATGTTAGTATTTTCAGCTGAATCTCTATATTCAGATTACAACATCGGGGGTAAGATTATGATATATATGAATGACGGTAGTGTTATTTCGCTTAACAATCGAATAAGCAAGGATCATGCAGACAGACACTCGACTGTTATATATTCATTAAATGGCACTCAAATTACTAACCTTAAAACGAATGATATTTTGCAGATCAGATATTCTATTATAAGCCAGTACACTAAGGATGGCTATACTGCGGGCAATCGACATAATATAAGCATTCAACCAGGTGTTTATGACGAAAGAACCTATGATACAGCTAAAGAAATAACTGAGCTTTTGGAAAAGTAATAAAACATATAATGATCATATTATCAGTATTTTTATGAAAAAATCGTTTTTAATTTGTATATTATTCATCCAGTCCTATTTTGGTTTCTCTCAATTTAATGTTGGCTCCACCTTAAATGAAGCAAAAACAGAAATAAGTGGATATTATACTGGAATTGAAATATCAGAAGAGTATTTGGAAGAAATTGAATCAATCACTCTTCGCTATACTTTATTGGAAAGTGAGATTCTTGATTATTTCAAAAATAACATTTGTTATTTGGAGGTTATTATACCCCAAAAGACTTCAGCGTATAACGAATGGATAAAAATGTTTAACGAAGTTTTGCAAAAGGATGGAGAGAATAAATGGATATCTAATAGTCATCGGGAGTGGTGAACTCCAACCTCAAAACAGATAACTTTGAAAAAAAGCAACACATAAGAAACCTGTTTTTTCTTGGAAGCTACAT
>Ga0247840_10008266_pt1 | contig 14036 bp, 9 predicted proteins | sample LaCruzMarch2015__FD_192404 | JGI IMG/M metagenome (GOLD analysis project Ga0247840, IMG submission 192404) | Freshwater microbial communities from meromictic Lake La Cruz, Castile-La Mancha, Spain - LaCruzMarch2015_17m | ecosystem: Environmental > Aquatic > Freshwater > Lake | place: Spain...
TATGAAGACTGAGCGAAAAAGCCGCGCTACGGCTCCTTTTTCCGTAGCGTTTTCAACATTTCGCGCGACAAACGCGTGGCGCCCGCGTACTAGGGGGAGTCTATGCATCTGCTTCTTCATTCCCTGATCAGCATTGCTATCTTGCTGTTTTCTACGCTCGTCGCAGTCACGTCCGCCCAGGCCAGTCCTTCTCAGCGCGGGGGTGATCTGGGCATTCCGGCCAATTACGAGCAAACCATGCGCCGCTTCAGCGAAACCATGCCCGATTTCGCGCGCGCCGCGGCCGCGCTGCCGGCGGCCTTTGACTGGCGCACGACAGGCAAGGTCACCCCGGCCCGGAACCAGAGCAACTGCGGCGGCTGCTGGGCCTTTGCCTCAACCGGGGCGCTCGAAGCCAAGCTGCTCATCCTTGGCGCCGGCAGCTACGACCTTGCGGAACAGCAACAGATTTCCTGCAATACCGCAATGAGCGGCTGCAACGGCGGCGGCATGGAATCCCTGCGCTACTGGGAAGGGAGCACAGGCCCCTTGTTCGAGAGCTGCGCGCCCTTTTCCTCGGGAAACGGCCAAAACGTGGCTTGCGAAACTATCTCCACGTGCAGCCAACTCCCCTTCCGTACCTCGGGCTATTACACTGTTGATGTCGCCAACCGCGATGAAATCAAAACCTCGCTCCAGACAGACGGCCCCACCTACTTCCGCTACGACTGGTACACGGATTTCGACACCTTCTGGAAAGGCCGGGTCAGCGGCACGGTCTACACCAACACCAGCGGCGCCTTTGACGCCGGTCACGCCGTGCTGCTCATTGGCTGGGACGACGCCAAAGGCGCCTGGCTCCTGAAAAACAGCTACGGCGCAACGGGCGGCCCAAACGGCGACGGCACATTCTGGATGGCGTACACTGGACATCGAAACGACCTCAAGTTCGGCATGGCCAACATCAAAGCCAGCGCCCCCACTCCGACCGTTGTGCAGCCCGACATCCTCTGGCGCAACAGCAACGGGAGGACCGGCGTGTGGAAGATGTTCCAGACCTCCATCCTGACCTGGGCAAGTTCGAGGACCGTGACCGGGGCATGGCAAATTCAGGCCACAGGCGATTTCAACAACGATGGGAAGACCGACGTGCTTTGGCGCCACCCGGAAACCGGCAAAGTCTACATCGTATACATGGACGGCGCGGACTGGCACTCGACGGTCTTTGCGGCGCGGCTCGACGACGTGCCCGCGCCCTGGACCATCGGTGGTACAGGCGACTTCGACGGCGACGGCTATCTGGACATAGTCTGGCGCCACCCCGGAGACGGCCGCGTCATCATCTGGTTCATGCAGAACGCGACCAAAAAATCCACGGCCAACATCACTGCCGCTGGCGCTGAGTTCACCCTGGTCGGGGTCGGCGACTTCAACTTCGACGCCAAGCCCGATCTGATCTTCCGCAATGCCGCGCAAAGCAAGACCACGATTTGGTTCATGGACGGCCTGGCCAAGACCGCTACCGTGGATTTGCAGACCGTGGCGCCAGAGTGGAAAGTCGTGGGCGTGGGCGACTTCGACGCGGACCGCAGCCCTGACATCTTCTGGCGCAACACCCAAAACGGGCGCAACTCCATTATGCTGCTCACAGGCACGACGACTAAAAGTATTGTCCTGCTCCAAAAAGCCGACCCCAGCCTAGGCTGGGACGCGGTTGGGGTTGGGGTGTTTCATTGATTTGAATGGCTGGATTAGGAGTCGAAGGGTTATGATGATCTGGCGAATAGTCAGAGCCGATAAATGCATTCTAAACAGCGCACTAGCATGGGTTGCGGCAAAGAGTTTGCCGCAGATTCGACAATATATCAGATCACGACTTTTGTTTTATCCGTGTTTGCAACGAACGGATATGTTGCCTTGATTACGTAATCCGAAATCCTTGCACTGCTCGTTCTGACAGAAACATTTCCCGATCTCGCTCATTGCTTGCCTCCAGAGATAGAACAAACCAAATCAAGGGTAAGCTTGCCATAATCTCACGGTCAATGACAACTATTTAGGGACATCACCCATAATTTCCACTTCGCTTTATTGTCGCTCAAATATCCTTTCCCCACCTTTGGGAATAATTGAGCGTGAAGACAGCACATCCTTCAGCAACTCCACGGCCAGCTCCGTGGACGAGACCCAGGTCTCGGGGTTTTTCGCCTCCTCGATCCACGACGCTCGCGCTTCGGGGTGCGGGCCGCAGACTGCGAGCTTACCCTTGCCGTAGGCGCTGATAAGACCGGCGATGCTGCCGTCGTCGTAGGTCGCCACGACCTCGACCGGCGCGGCAGCATTCGGCGTCAGCTGAAAGCTCGGGCCGGCCTTGACGTACATGGGCCGCGCCGTGCCGCGCCAGCGCACAGGCACGATCTGTGCCGCGGCGCTCTCTCGATAGACCTTGGTCGCGGCCGGGATGATGCCCAGGGCTTTAACCAAGGCGCCTTCCTCGCTCCAGCCCGTGGAGACTATAAACCCACCGCCGCAGATCCCATAGAAACGCCCGCCCTCGCGCAAATACCCCTTCAATGCCTCGGTAACCACGGGAGTGAACTCGCGCAACAGCGGATGCAGGTCATCCACCGTGCCACCGATAATGAAGACCGCGACGCCAGGAAGCAGCCGCGGCAGCTCGCCCACATTAGACACAAATCTTACCTTGGGCCCTGCGCGTTCCGCAATGACCGCAACAGCTTCGGGACAGTCCTCGGCCGAGGCCGGGCCGTTGTACACCAAGGCAATATCCCCCTTACCCTGCAACTCTTCTCCAGCCCGCAGGTCACTTGCCACGAACAAGGCGGCAAGCAAAAACCACAATGCGGTTCTCACTGCGTATTGACCTCTAAAACCCATGGCCAGCTCCCTTCCGTACTACATGATCACACTTGCCCCCACGACTTTCATCCCTTCACCTCTACTCCTTCTTCTTCCCCCCCCGCAAGGACTCAATACGAGCTTCCACGACTTTGGGGTTGGGGTAGGTGGTGAGGATGGACTGGAGCGTTCGCAGCGCCTCGGTTTTTTTGCCTAGGCCTTCGTAGACCTCAGCCAGCAGGAAGGCGGCCTGGGCGCGGCGTTCGGTTGTCCCGGCATTGAGGCGCAGGAGTTCTTCGAGCCGCTGTTTCATCTGCTCGAGATTGTTCGTTGGGTCGTAAGCGGTTTTACCTTTGGCGGATTCCGCGCTCTGAGCCTGGGCGCGTTTATGCACGTAATCAAGTGTTTGCGCCCATTCGTAGAGGCATTCAACCTTGATTTCAGGGGTGGGGCTCTGTTCGAGACAAAGTTTCAGCGATTGTTGCGTCAGGTCGTATTCGCGCTGCACGCGATAGAGCCGCGCTAGGCGAAGGTAAATTTCTGGCGTGCGCGCGCGGTCGAGGTTGGGCAAATTAAGGCAGCGTTTCCAATCATCGACTGCCTCGGGCCAGCGGCGTAGGGCCTCGTTGGAGGCTGCGAGCGCCGCGAGCAGGTCCCAGGCCTTGGAGCTATCCTCCCCGAATTCCAAGAACATTGAATCCAGCAAGGCCACGGCCCTGTCGTTGTCCGCGAGCACGTTGCGTGCGATGTCCAAGAGCCGATTCCAGGCCTCCCAGCGGTCTTTGCCGTTGGGTTCGGTCTGGAGGTAGCGTTCGTAGAGCCGTTCAGCCTCGGTGAAGTGTCCTTTGCCGTAAGCAGCGCGCGCCTCGTCGAGCGTGGTCAGGATGACCTCGGGCCGGCTGCAGGCGATTATCCCGAGAACCAGGGCAAGAAATGCGACGAAGCAGACCCGACGCATTGCCGGACTTACTCTAATTCTTCTAACGGGGCAATCTGGCTGACGATATCAAAGCCTGCCACGAAAATGTTATCGTCCATCCTCACGACCGTGACGCCCTGCGTGGCGCGGCCCACCACGCTGATCCCTAAGACGGGCGTACGCATAATCTTGCTGCCTGTGGTGAGCACGAGGATCTCGTCCTTGTCGTTGACCATGGCCGCGCCCACGACATTTCCTGTCTTTGAAGTCACGCGCAAGTTGATGACGCCGCGACCGCCGCGCGCTTGAAGCGGATAGTGTTCCAAGGCCGTGCGCTTGCCAAAGCCGTTGGCCGCGATGGTCAAAAGCTCGTTACGTTCGGGGTCGCCCACGACCACGGCGGCCATGACCTTGTCCTTGTGCGCCAGGTTCGCGCCCTTAACGCCAGCCGCGCTGCGGCCCATGGCGCGGACGTCGCTGCACCTGAAACGGATGGAGAGCCCGCGCTCGGTAACCAGAATGACTTCCGCCTCTTCATCGATCTCGCAGACCATGATGAGTTCGTCGTCCGGCCGCAGTCCCACGGCGATCAGGCCAGCGCGCCGGCTGTTCTGATACTGTTCGATGGCCGAGCGTTTCACCAAGCCGTTGCGCGTGACGAAAAGGAAGTAGCGCGTGTGCGAAAATTCACGGATAGTCAGCGCCGCGGCGATGTTTTCATCTTTTTCCAGGGGCAAGAGGTTGGCAATGTGCATGCCCTTGGCCGTACGGCTGCCCTCAGGCACCTGATGCACCTTGAGCTGGTGCATGCGTCCGCGCGTGGTGAAAAGCAGCAAGAATTGGTGGTTGGACGTGGTGCAGAACCGATGCACGGTATCGTCTTCCGAGGTCTGCACACCGGCAATGCCTTTGCCGCCGCGTCGCTGCGTTTGGTAGTTGTCTATAGGCGTGCGTTTTATGTAGCCGCGCCGGCTCAAGGTGATGGCCACTTCCTCGTCGGGGATGAGGTCTTCGATCTCGATGTCGCTCAGCGGTTCATCCATGATCACAGTGCGCCGCGGGGTGACAAAGGACTCCCGCAGTTCTTGGAGTTCCTGCCCGATGACACTTTTGAGCACATCCTCGCGTTCGATGACGCTTTTTAGATATTCGATGGTTTTTAACAGTTCGGTGTACTCGTCCAGAAGCTTATCGCGTTCGAGGTTCGTGAGCCGTTGCAAGCGCATGTCCAGGATGGCCTGGCTCTGTTCGGCCGAGAACTCGAACTCGACCATCAGATTTTCCTTCGCTTCGGCCGGATTAGCCGAGGCGCGGATAAGCGCGATGATGGCGTCGATGAAGTCCAAGGCCTTGCGCAAGCCCTCGACGATATGGGCGCGTTTTTCGCTCTTGTCCAGGTCGAAATGCGAGCGCCGGATAATGACCTCGCGCCGGTGTTCGAGAAAATAGACCAGGACCTGTTTGAGGCTCAGGGTCTTTGGCCGGTTCTCGACGACGGCGAGCATGTTGACGCCAAAAGAACTCTCCAACTGCGTGAATTTGTAGAGCGTGTTAACCACTATCTCCGGAATGGTCCCTTTCTTGAGGTCCAAGACCACGCGGATGCCCTTGCGGTCCGACTCGTCGCGCAGGTCGCTGACTCCCTCGATCCTGCGCTCGTTCACTAGGTGGGCTATCTTCTCCACTAGGCTGGACTTGTTGAGCGCGTAGGGAATCTCTTTGATGACAATGGACTGGAAGCCTTTTTTGCGTTCCTCGATTTCCACCACGCCGCGGATACGGATCGAGCCGCGTCCAGTTGTATAGGCTTCCTCGAGCCCGCGGCCAGCATAGATCGAGGCGCCGGTCGGGAAGTCCGGGCCTTTGATCAAGCGCATCAGGTCGTGCACCGTGCATTCGGGCTCGTTGAGCAGGAGCAGTAGTCCTTCGATGAGCTCGCCCAGGTTGTGCGGCGGGATGTTCGTGGCCATGCCGACTGCGATGCCGGTCGAGCCGTTGAGCAACAGGTTCGGAACCTTGGTGGGCAGCACAATGGGCTCTTGCAAGGAGTTGTCGTAGTTGGGCCGGTAGTCGACGGTCTGCTTTTCGATGTCCGCGAGAAACTCGCTGGTGAGCTTGGTCATACGCACTTCGGTATACCGGCTGGCCGCTGCTGAGTCGCCGTCGATGGAGCCGAAGTTACCCTGCCCGTCCACGAGCACGTCGCGCATAGAAAAGGACTGAGCCATACGCACGAGCGCGTCGTAGACCGCTGAATCGCCGTGTGGATGGTATTTACCGAGCACGTCACCGACCACGCGCGCGGATTTCTTGTGCGGCTGGCTGTGCGTATTGTTTAACTCGTGCATGGCAAAGAGGATGCGCCGATGCACGGGTTTGAGCCCGTCGCGCACGTCAGGAATAGCGCGACCGATGATGACGCTCAAAGAATATGAAAGATAGGACTGTTGAATTTCTTTTTCAATACTGATCGGTTCAATCACGTCGCGTTCCTTTCCTGGTGTGCAAAATTAGATATCGAGATCTTTAATTTTCAAGGCATTGCGCTCGATGAATTCGCGCCTGGGTTCGACCTTGTCGCCCATGAGCTTGGAGAACAGTTCATCGGCCTCGATGGCGTCGTCGACCTTGACTTGAAGTAGCGTGCGTTTCTCCGGGTCCATGGTGGTATCCCAGAGCTGCTCTGCGCCCATTTCGCCCAACCCTTTGTAGCGTTGGATATTGATGCCTTTACGGCCCTCGTCCTGAACTACCTTCAAGAGGTCGAAGATGGACTGTACAGGCTGCAATTCTTCATTCTTGCGCAGAGAAAAGCTTAAGCCCCCGCACATTTTTTTCAGGTCTAGGAGACCGTCGAAGGCCTGTTTGTACATTTTTGAGTTAAAAAATTCGACACCGAGTTTCGCGATATGGCCGTTTTTGTCCTCGACGAGCACATAGTGCCGTTTCTCGACCTCATCTTCTTCAACGTGCACGTCCACGGAAAATTCTTGCTCCTGCATATAGGCAATGAACGCGCCGTCGTGCTCCTGGTCAAAGGCCGAAGGATCGAGTTTGCGCGGGTATTTGAGAAAGGCCATGAACATGTCGCGCGTTATGCCGATATTCTCGCCTTCGCGGATTTTGTCCTGCACAAACTGGACAGCGGCGAGCAGTTCCTTGATCTGCGGACCAGTGAACTCGACGCCGTTCTCAGCGACCACAACCAGTCCCGAGCTGACGCGCTCCATGAGATAGAGATTCATCTCGGCGTCGTCCTTGATGAAGCGTTCGAACTTGCGCGTATGCGCGCGATAAAGCGGGGGCTGGGCAATGTAAAGGTAGCCTTTTTCGATGAGTTCCGCGTACTGCCGGAAGAAAAAGGTCAGAAGCAGCGTACGGATGTGCGCGCCGTCCACGTCGGCGTCGGTCATGATGACGATTTTGTGGTAGCGGAGCTTGTCGAGATCGATGCCCACGTCGTCGCTGCCGACAATGCCGATGCCCGCGCCCATGGCCGTTATCAGCGCCTTGATTTCTTTGTTCGCCAACATCTTGTCGAAGCGCGTCTTTTCAACGTTGAGGATTTTGCCGCGCAAGGGCAGAATGGCCTGGAATTTAGGATTGCGGCCCATTTTTGCCGAACCGCCTGCCGAATCGCCCTCGACAATGAACAGCTCGCTGTCTTCCGGACTTTTGCTCTGGCAATCAGCGAGTTTGCCAGGCAGAGAGTTGTCCGAAAGCGCGCCCTTGCGGCGCACGAGTTCCTTTGCTTGACGCGCGGCCTCGCGAGCGCGCGCTGCGTCCACTACCTTCTCAATGATCTGCTTGGCGTCTTTAGGATTTTCTCCGAGAAAGGTATTGAGTTTGTCATAGACCAAGGTCGAAACAATGCCCATGACCTCGCTATTGCCGAGTTTGGTCTTGGTCTGTCCCTCAAACTGCGGTACGGGCAGTTTGACGCTCACCACTGCGGTCAGGCCTTCGCGCACGTCGTCGCCTGAGATTTTTTCTTTGAGCTTCTTGGACAGGTCAGATTTTTGGATATAGATATTCAAGGCGCGCGTCAGGGCAGTGCGGAAGCCCATGAGGTGCGTGCCGCCTTCCTTCGTGCGGATATTGTTGGCAAAAGTGAGCACGTTTTCTTTGTAGCCCGTATTGTATTGCAGGCCTAACTCGACAATGACGTTGTCCTGTTTGCCTTCGCCATAGATGACCGCATGAACCGCTGTTTCACCGCTGTTCAGGTCATTGACGAACTCGATGACGCCTCCGTCGTGGCGGAAACTAACGTGTTGGTTGGTCTGTTCGTCGTTGAACTCAATCTCCAGGCCCTTGTTGAGATAGGAGAGTTCTTCGAAGCGTTTGCGCAGAACATCGAAGCTGAACTGGTTGGTTTCAAAAATTTCCTCGTCGGGCTTGAAGCGGATCGTAGTGCCCGTGGAGTTTGATACGCCGACCACCTCGACTGAGGTGACGGGCACGCCGCGTTCGTAGCGTTGTCGGTAACGCTTTTGGTCGCGCTTGACCGTTACCTCGAGGTATTCAGAGAGCGCGTTGACAACAGAGATACCCACCCCGTGCAGGCCGCCAGAGACCTTATAGGTATCGTTATCGAACTTGCCTCCCGCGTGCAGAACGGTCATGACCACTTCCACGGCCGGCCTGTTTTCCTTGAGGTGCATGTCCACAGGGATGCCGCGGCCTCGGTCGCTGACTGTAACCGAGTTGTCAAGATGCAGATTGATGGTGATCTTGTCACCGAAACCGGCCATAGCCTCGTCCACGGAATTATCCACGGCTTCGTACACGAGGTGATGCAGGCCGCGTATGTCGGTGGACCCGATATACATGGCGGGCCGTTTTCTTACTGCGGACAGTCCTTCGAGAACAGTGATATTGTCAGCAGTGTAACTTTGCGTTTGTTTGATTTCTTCGACCATTTACGCTTCTTCCTCACTATAATACGTCTCTTCAATAATTTTCATAGGCATGATGATCACTGTGTAGTCGAGGTCTTTGTCCCCGGTCACTCCACAAGGGCCTTCGTTCCCGGTGAAGGTAAGCCTAATTTTGCTTGAGCCGAAGTGGTTGAGAATTTCTATAAAATTCCGCGTGGGAAAGGCTATTTTCTGGAATTCTCCCTTTTTGTCAACATCGATGTATTCAGTAGCTGCGCCGACTTCATGGCCTTGAGCCGTAAGCACGAGCTGGCTGTCTTCGAAATCGAAGTAGCTACAGCGGTTGTTTTCTGAGTTGAATATCAGAATTCGGTTCAGGGCATCGACGAGATCTATTTTATCCAGGTCCACGGTGGTCGCGTCCGGGTCAGCGAGCCTGCCTATGAAATTCCTATAGTCCGGGAATTGATAATAGGAAAGAGGCAGACTGAAGGTTTCGCGGCCATCCGAGGTACGAAAAAAGAAACGCTTGTCGCTGATATTGCAATCTACCTCTTCGAGAGGGAGCCACTTATTGAGCTCTGTGAGGTATTTGCGCTGGATCAGGATGCCTTCTGAGGGCAGCAGGCCGAGCATGGCTTCGCTCTGGAAGCGGACCATGGAGAACTGGTGGCCGTTGAGCCCACAAACGTCGATGGCCTGCTCTTCGGCAATGGGTTTGAGGTTCATGCAGGCCGCGGCCTCCATGGTGTCTTCCTCGCTGATACAGAAGGCTATCTGGTCGATAATGATTTTCAGGGTCTCACCGGACCAGAGTACAGGGGATTCATCGGGGAAAGCCGTCAGTATCTGGAACCAACTCGCGTCGTTGGTGGGGAGTTTGTATTTGCGGCGTCCGTGTTCGATGAGGAGGTTTTTGGTTTTGGGGTCGATTTTGAGCGTGAGGTTGTCGGAGGGCAGCTTGTTCAGTAGCTCATAAAAGGCGCGCCCCTGTACGCCAACCAAGCCTGGTTCGATCACCTGGGCTGGGTAGGAGCCTGAGAATTCCAGGTTTGAATCCGTGGCATAAATATGCAGTCCTCCGTCCTCGGCTTTGAGCCATATTGTACGCAGAAAGGCGGCGCCTGTTTTGACGGGGATTATATTCGCGGCTTTTTTCAATCCCTCGATGACGTCGTCTTTGAACATCTTCACTTTCATAAGTATTCTCCTTAGTAGTCGTATTAGAGGCGAGCCCTTATGTGCGTAACCTGAGTATCTCTCTTTAATCCTTGTCAATGCGAGCGAACAAATTTGGTAACGGCAGGCTGTTCCGGGCAGCTTCGGAAACTTTGAGGGAATTATTCCCTGAGCATACGGCAGCGGTTTGTCAGCTTTGTTACCAACGTTTTCATATCTGCGTCATCAGTCTGTAATGTTAGTATTTTTTTGACAGCGTACATGGCCGTGCTGTGGTCCTTCCCGCCGAAGAGGCGGCCGAGCTCCGGGTAGGAGCAGCCGAGGAGCGTACGGCACAAATACATGGCAACCTGGCGGGCCAGGGCCGTGGTGTGGTGGCGCTCTTTGCCTATCAAAGTTTTGAGAGAAAGTTGGTAATGCTCGGCCACCACGCTCAGGATATCCTGGGGATCGATGCTTTCAGTTGTTTTTTCTTCCGCGCTTTCGAGGAGCTGGTTTAAATCTTTATCCAATAAGCTTTTGTGCATTATCTTTTTGAATGCCTCGAGCTTGAGCAGCAGGCCTTGAAGATGGCGAAAGTCCTGGCAGCGCTGGGCAAGGGTGAGGACCTGCTCCTTGGACAGCTTGATTTTCTTTGTTTTGCAGACATGATGGACATACTTGACGCGAATCTCCAGGTCCGGAGTTTTTAGAGTCACAGCCAACCCAGCTTCGAGGCGGGACTTGAGTTTGGGGTTCAAGGCGCTGGGCGCAGGGAGCTTTTCTGGGCACGAAAAGACCATTTGCTTTCTGTGTTCATGAAAATGGTTGAAAATAGTTATGAATTCCTCTTGCACGGTCTGGCTGTCAGTTATCGTGTGTAGGTCGTCGATCAGTAAAAATTTATATTTGTAAAAATACTGGCGCGCCTTGAATATATCGCCCTTGTACTGCGTCTTGAAGATAGTATTTATATCTTCCGGAGTTCCACAAAAGATCAGATTTTTATCGTAGATCTTGCTCAACTCGTTGGCAATGGCCTTGATAATGTGTGTTTTGCCCGCGCCATTGCCGCCACAGATGACAAAGGGGTTAAACTGGACCTCTTTTTGGCTAACAATGTCCTTGGCTGAAGCCCAGGGGAAGTAATTTTTTTGATTTGTCAGAAAATTTTCAAAGGTGCAGCCGGGTCCAAAGGGATAATCTGTTTTCTTCTCCCCTGGCGCGAGCAGGGCGCTGTGCGGAGCACCGGGCTGTACGCCGTCTTGATAGCGTATGGAGTGTCCAGGCCCAAGAAACAAACTGAGCTGTTGCTCGAATCTATCTTGAACGTGCGAGGAAAACCAGGTGCGAAAAAACGGGTGTGGAAAAAAAATGGAAACCGCCTTATCGTGCGTGTCGGGCACAATGCGCAGCGGCTCGAACCATTGGTCGAGTTCTTCAGGCGAACAACTCTGTTTCAAGTACTGTCGTAATGAATCTTTCAAAGTGGCTATCGACGGCTGGGGTTAGGGCACATGGGTTTTTCCGCTTCGTACGATTAAAAAATTTCTTCTACCAAAAAAACACCTCGGAGCCAAGGGGGGAGCTGCCTGCTGTAATATACTGTTAGGAAAGAGTTTTTAATAATTTTTCGGCCTTTGCAAAAAGGCTCGAAAAAGTTTAAAGATTTAATGAAAGAAATGAGCCAGTTCCTCCAAGGGGGGGAAAGCGATGAGCGAACAAATACTGGAAAAAAATTCCATCTCCGAGCTGGGCGAGAGCGCGCCCGAGGCCATAGCCAGAAAACCATCGGTCGCCATGGTCATCGGTTCCTCAGGTGTCAAAGCTTTCGCCTCGCTGCCTTTCATGCAACGGCTCAGGGACCTCGACATTGGCGTGGATCTCATCCTGGGCTGCGGTGGAGGCGGACTGTTGGGCGCACTCTGGAGCGCTGGCTACAACCTCGACCAAATAGCTAAATTTTTCACCACCTACTTCACCAAAGATGCTTTCAACCAAGTCGATACCGAAGCCATGATCCAGATCAGTAACAATGATACCGGTGCGTATTCCATAGCGTCAGGACTCTATAAAAATATAGGATTACACAAAGCATATAACGTTATTTTCAAAGACATGCAGCTTGAAGATTTGAAGCCGAAAACCATTCTCTATACTACTGACATAGCCACTGGTGAGGGCGTCGCGCTCGAAAAGGGACGCATCGCCGACGCGGTCGAGGCATGCAGCAGCCTATACCCCATTATGCCGCCTGTAAAAATTGGCGAAAGATATCTCGCAGACGGAAGCTTTCTCGCGCCCCTGCCCATCATCGAGGCTGTGAAACGCAATATAGATATCATTCTCGTTGTCTACCTACAAGATCAACTCGATCCAAACCCTAAAAATTTCCTCGAAAGCTGCCTCAATGTGGCCAGAATCCACAATACAGCCCTCCAACGCTCCCAAATCTTCGGCTGCATTGACCTCCATCACTTTGAAATTCTCATCGCAGAAGTGCAAGTGAAAAAAACAATACACCCGTGGCAAGTGGACTCCATCCCTGAAATACTCTTGGCCGGGAAGGAAGCCGCCTATGAGAGAGTCCCAGAACTACTCAAAATGAAAACCAATTTTGAACGCCGCGCAAGCCAACAGCAAAGCCTCAAAGACGAAAAAAAGAAGGAAGCTCTCGCGAAGCTGAACAACCCAAGCCTGCACGCCGCCCAAGACGCCTATTCAAAGTTCAATGAAGAGAAAAAAGAGACCAAAAAGGTATGGAATATCTAAAAATAACTTTTTTACACCGCGTCGGACATGGTGGTGCTGGCTGATGGCGTGCCATGGATTTGGAATATGGCGACGGAAAACTCTCCCAAGGCCATTTAGATTTTGATTATCGTTGGGATGCACGTAAAGATTTACCGAATTGATTATTTCTATATTTGATATTAAACCTAAATGCTGTACCTACCGCGCACCTCTATTTCTATAATCTTGAGCATGAGAGCAAGGGATTTAATTTGTTTGCAGGTCTAACTAAAAAATTCAAGAAATTTTCTTACCTAGGGGTTTACACTGAATAAAAGATGCTTATATTTTTGGAACGAGCGCATTCGCCGCGACGAAGAGGAATTTTTTGGCGCAGCCTTTGGGCATAACACGTTAAGGAGGGGATGATGCAACTCAGCCAGTTCAGCAATTTACCCATAGATTGGGACATGGCGCCGGAGGATGCGGTCACGTTGTACCTGGAGTGGGGGAACAACAGTTGGCATGCCAAGCATCAACCGGTGCGTTCGAAGAACGATTATTCGCACTATTTCATTGTGGATAACTGGGGGGCCGTGCCGAAGATTTTGCTCATCAAAAGGAATTCGGAAGCTGCGGAAGAGTTGTTCGAGAGCGATCTCCCCGAACCCTTGGCGGCCAGCTTTCGAAACGAGTTCGGCGAACTGAAGGGCGTGTTCGAGCCTACAGACGAGATCAAACTTTGGCTCCAGCAAAGCCTTGATAATTGATCCCCTCGCAGACTTTCAACCTGCCAGCCACTTAACCTGAAAGTCCGGCTGCGGCGCCTGCCGCAGCCGGAACTGTTTTTACCCCTTGGGCAAGGTCTTGTTTTGCCTTGTTTGGGTGCGACGGTTGCGCTGTGTGCGTCGGGATAGAAATTTGGTATTTTCTTAGAATGTTGCGCGATCATTCGTCCACGAGCAGTCCCCGCGCCCATTCCGGCAGCCGAATCGACTCTTCGTCTGGCACGGCTTGGACAATGCCGTCGGCAAGTTCGGCAATCTGCTCCACGCCAGAACCTTGAGGTGGCGGGGTTGGGGAAGGCTCTGCGGGTTTCTGTCTGGCTCTGAGAAAAGCGGTTTCGCGTTCTTTTCTTAGCGCTTCCTCTTTTTCCTTTTGCGCTGCTTCTTCCCTGGCTTTCTGCTCTGCGTGTTCGTGCGCCTTGCGTAAGTTTTCTTCGTGAGTTTTTCTTTTCTCTTCTTCAGCGGCTTTGCGAGCGGCGCCCTCTCTTTTCATTCGCTCGGCTTCTTGCCTTTCTCTCTGTTCGTTCTCTTCTTTGGCCTTGCGTTCGGCTTCCTCGCGTGCCAGGCGTTCGGCCTGTTCCTTTTCTTTCCGCTCAGCGTCTTCGCGCGCTTTCCGTTGTGATTCTTGGGCGGCCTTTCGCTCGGCTTCTTGCCTTTCTCTCTGTTCGTTCTCTTCTTTGGCCTTGCGTTCGGCCTCCTCGCGTGCCAGGCGTTCGGCCTGTT